>Ga0209188_1000358_pt1 | contig 46698 bp, 42 predicted proteins | sample C_130625_EF_Meta_FD_187307 | JGI IMG/M metagenome (GOLD analysis project Ga0209188, IMG submission 187307) | Freshwater microbial communities from Lake Croche, Canada to study carbon cycling - C_130625_EF_MetaG (SPAdes) (version 2) | ecosystem: Environmental > Aquatic > Freshwater > Lake...
CAACGGGGATAGCCGTTATAATGGCTCAGGCAGGGTTGTATGTTCCAGCAACATCATTTGTTTACAAACCATATAGCTACATTTTTACCAGGATCCTGGGAAATGACAACATATTTAAAGGCCTTTCTACATTTGCAGTAGAGATGAGCGAGCTACGTACTATTTTAAGATTGGCAAACAAGAATAGCCTTATTTTGGGAGATGAACTTTGCTCTGGCACAGAGAGCATTTCTGCTACGAGCATTTTTGTGGCGGGCATATATAAATTGCACCAGGTTGGAAGTAGTTTTATATTTGCCACACATTTGCATGAGATTATTAAGTATGAGGAAATTACTGGGTTGTCGCGTCTATCCTTGAAACACATGTCAGTAGTTTATGATAGGGAAAAGGATGTTCTTGTATACGATAGAATGTTGCGTGATGGTCCTGGTACAAACATGTATGGATTAGAGGTTTGCAAGTCTCTTAGTTTGCCAGATGATTTCTTAGAAATGGCAAATAATATACGTATGAAATACAACCCTGAGTCAGCAAGTATTTTAGGTCTAAAAACGAGTCATTATTCAGCAAAAAAAGTGATGGGCTTGTGTGAGAAATGCGGAAAAAATATGGGTACTGAGGTACATCATTTGCAGCATCAACAGGTGGCAAATGCGGATGGACTTATTCAAAGCGAAGATTTAGGTATTTTTCATAAAAATCATCCCGCAAATTTAATGACCCTTTGTGAGGCGTGTCATTTAGAATTTCATTCAACAAAAGATGGAGAAAAGAAAAAAATGAATAAGCGAGTTAAAACAAGCAAGGGTACAAAAATTATTTCCTTATAATATATAGATTTATGCCTAGAAAAACAATAAAAAGACGTCGTCATGTTACAAAGAAAGGAGCAAATATTAGAAGGAAGAAGCAGCAAACTAAAAGAGTTAAAAATGTGAGGAATAAAAAAGGTGGTGCTTCAACTGGTTGGGCTAGTACTTATGCACCTGTATTAACCAAACAAGTTACAACTATGGCAAAAGGTGCTGAACTAGCTCAGCAAGCTGCAAAAAAACTAGGAGAGAATGCTGAGACTATTGATCAATTGCAAACAGCATTTGTAGCTGTACAAAGACAAGTAGATAATCAACTAGCAAAGTTTAAAGCAAAAAAGGAAGAAGATCTTCTTAAAAAATTTCAAAAAGAATGTGGTGATAAAGGTCCTGCATGTGTTGTAGAAAAACAAGCAGAGTTTTTTGCAAAAGAACAGGCTGAAAGTCAAAGAAGAACTGCAGCAAATGATGCATTTTGGGCTACTCTTGTTAAAATGGATCCAATTCTTCCAACATATACAGGGTTGACTAATATAGAATTATTTACCAAAATAGTTGATAACTGGGAAGAAATTGAAACCAGAGAGGCTTTAATATCAGCAGTGCAATCATATTATAGATGTCCTGATCCAAATACAAAAAAAGCATTATTGGATTGTTTTAAACTAAAGTCAAATGAGGTTTTTAGGAACGCTGTTGATCAGTTTGAAACCAAATTGCATAAATATGTTAAGGCTAATTTGACGGGAAAAACAGCTGATTATGTAAAATCGGGTGTAACTATGGCAGCAAATGCATTTAGAGCTGCACCTGGTTATGCAAAAACGGCACTTCGAGGTGCAAAAGTATTGTCTCAACAATCAAAATCAAGTATAGAACCTGCGTTTGAACAAGTTAAAACTATGATGCCACAGACTCACCATCAACATATTGATAAAATGAAAGATTTTTTGTTACAGCTTCATGATATTTCAAGTAAATTGGCAGGACTTCAAGCAGAAGTAAGCAAAATAGAAGAAGATGCAGAAGAAGATGCAGAAGAAGATAGTGACAATGAATTTGAAGATGCATTAGAGGAATAATTATAAATTACTAAAAACTTATAATTATTTTACAATATTAAGCCAGTTATTTAGTTTTTCTTGCGTCTTGTACCCTTGGCCTTTCTGCCTCTTCGCTTGCCAGTTAAACTTTTAAGACCCTTGTTGACACCAGAAAAGAGCATTCCTGTTCCCTTCTTAAGCGTCTTCCAGATAGTAGAGACGCCAGATTTAACAACTGGAACTGTCTTCTTGCCTACAGTTGTCACTGCAGAACCAACGGCCTCGGCACCAGATGTAACGGCTGGAATAATTTTTTTGGTAGCAGATGAGATCTTCTTGTAGCTCTTTTTAAGCATATTTCCTTTTCGCTTATGTCTACGAACGTGAGAAACCATTATACAATATAGATATAAAATATTTATTTTTTATTTATTTTAGTTGTGTATTTTTGATTTTCTTGTCTACCTAATTTATGGACGCATCTATAATTTCAAGTTTTACAAATTTTATAAAAGAAAATTACCTAAATATTATTATTGTATTTGTTATTATTTTAGCCGTACTGGTTATTTTTAGCATAAAAGGATGGAAGTTGGATAGTACGCCTAAAAATCTTGTATTGATGCAAGAAGTTACAATGGAGAATATGCAAAATAACAACCAAACAGAAGACTTATTAGGAAAAAATAAAATAGAATATGCACAAGGAGATGATTTAGATGCATTAAAAGAACTAAATAAAATGAATATGACGCCAACTGATGGGTTCTGCGAACAATATCGCGGAAACTCTGGTGAACTTGAAAAGGCGTGTAATGAGTTAACAGATAGTAATTGCAATGAAACTTCTTGTTGCGTTTTAACAAGTTTAAAGGGAACTAATAAATGCGTTGCTGGAGGAATTGATGGTCCAACTTATAAAACAGATGGAAAAGGCAATTTGATAACGCATGATTACCACTATTTTCAAAATAAATGCCATGGAAAGGGTTGTCCTTTGGTTTAAATAAAAAAATTGATTTAGGCTTAAACAATATTAAGAATAATATCCACAACTATTGTATACAAAAGATGATAATCCCAATTAAGTGTTTTACGTGCGGAACTGTGATGGCTGACAAGTATGTTTACTATTGCGAAGAAGTTCGTCGCATTAAACGATCCAAGGGTCTGGATGTGGACAAGGTCCTTTACTTGACGAAAGAGTTTAGTGAAAAGACTGCAGAAGGAGAGGTTTTAGATGAAATTGGACTTAAGAAGATGTGTTGTCGAAGACACATGCTTACACATGTTGACATTGAATAATTTCTCTAGAATATATATAATGGCGAAATCAAATAAAAAAAAATCACAAAAAATAAGGAAACAACCATTATATCAAATGAAAGGTTGTGCGTCACGTAAAAATCGTAATATAGGATGTAAGAAGTGTAAAAAGATGCACGTGTATGGCACTTGTGCATATAATGGTTTGTGTACGTGTCCATGCGAATGCCATAGAAAAAGAGGACAAAAAGGTGGGTGCGGATGCGGTTCAACTATTTTGCAAACAGGAGGCGCCAGCGCAAATAACTATCCTATGACTGGACCTTTTGTCGGCAATGGATGGACTCCAAAAATTTCTGGATGGCCTTCTATAGATGGTATTAGTGGAAATAGAAACTATTTAGAATATAACAATCGTTTAGTAGATCCTCAAACACAAATTATGCCCTACAATTTCAGGAATGGATGGGCTGGAGGTAAATCTAGAAGGCGCAAAGTTGGTGGTTGGACATACAGTTCTTCTAGTTCAACTTCTTCCAGCGAAGAAGATAAAAAACCAGCAGTTGTTGGCAAAGGAGTAAATGGTAAAAAACACTTAAAAAAAGGTAAAAAAAATAAAACTGCAAAAAGAGGAGGAGGTGTTTTAGCAAATATAACAAGTGATGTTATGTTTAATCTTAAGAGCGCATATAGTGCGTTAAATGGTCAAACCCAACCAGTAAATCCCTCTCCTTATATGGATCAAATGACACAGAAACTCACATTAATGTAATAGTCTAGCAAATATAATCACAGAAATAAAATTTTTTCTATGATTATTTTATAAATGGCTTTCCCCAAGAGATTAAACCAGTTATGCACGCCTTCTTTGGTGTATTTTGTGATTTCCATGATTGCCCTTGCTATTTCCGTTGTGCAAAACATGGGCAACCGCAACAAGTACAGTTTAGGAAACTTTTCTTGCCGCGTTCCTAGCACCATTGCAGTATTTATTGTTAAGGTGATTTACATTCTTTTCTGGACATGGATCTTGAACTTGATCTGCAAGGATGGTTACACGTCCATCTCATGGATCCTTGTTCTTCTTCCTTTTATCCTTCTTTTTGTTATCATGGGTCTTATCATGATTAATCAGTAAGACGATTTCTTATTTAACAAGAGTTGATTCTCTAAATGTTATTACTTGAACTTTTATAAAATATTCAAGTAAAACCAACTATTAACCAAAAATCCTGAATTTGGCCGCATACATTCCAAATAATATAAGAATCATACCTACATAATCATCCACTGTTGTAGGCAACTTTAACCAATATATATTGGACCATATTTGCGCCAAGAAATCAAATACATAGGAAGACATTGCCAACTGTGCTGGGTTTAAAAATGTATTTCCAATACGTTGGGATGGGATCAAGAACATCCATTCAATTGTTGCCCAAAACTCTGACGTTAATATTTTCTTGTAAATAGATGCATCTTTCATTCCAGGCGTTGTTTGCATAAACAATGCAAAATCCATAGTTAAACCAATCATTACATTTAGAAATAACCAAAAAAGAACAATCAATATAAAATTGTATTTCATTACGTGTTATATAATAAAATATAGATTTAAAATATACAAGAACAATGGATTATTCTAAATTACCATATTACCTATTATTTTTAGGATTATTTATTCTTGGACAATCTTTATCTATGTGGGGCCAATATGTAACTCTTCCTTTTAAAAATTTGACAATGTGGGAGGCATTTAAAATGGCGATACCATTTGCGTGGTTAGATTGGATTATTATGACATTTACTATTCAAGTGGGCGACAAATACAAATTAGTTACACCCACACAAGACACATTTTTGCTTATAATTATACAATTTACACTTGTTTTATTAATTAATCGTTTTTATCTAAAACAAAAAATTTATCGCAGTGATTTAATAGCTTTTGGAATTATTCTTTTGGGATTTTTGGTAAGTTTTATTCACATTATTTCAAACGTGTTTAATATTCCTATTCCTAAACACCCGACAGAAAATCCAAATGAAGCACATGCGAGTTTGCTTTCTAGAAGATATACAACATTAAATACTAATCCAGGTGCTCTTGATTTAGAATATAGTAATGTAGATTATTCAAAGCAAAATACAAATGCTCCCACCAATGATGGACAAAACATTGTTTCAGGAGATATTGATACTAGATTGCAAGATGAATAACACATTAGATGTGCAACACTGTTATTTTTTTCATTTTTATATATTTTAATAATATATACAAATATGCCAGATAAGCCAACTATTAAAATAAAAACAAAGAATGGACTTTGCTATGAACAAGACGGGTGGCTTTATATTTCTATTAAGGGTTCACCAAAAGAGCGTGGTTATGCGCATGGAAAATGTGTAGCAGAAGAAATGAAAAAGGTTCTCGAAATGTTGGAATTCATGTGTTATGAAGATTATGGTCGTCCATGGGAATTTTTTGTAGAAGCTGGACGCACACTATTAAAGCAAACAATTATAGATGAATTTCCAGAATTTTACGAAGAAATGGAAGGTATTGCTGAAGGTTGCAATGCAGGAGGAACAAAAATAACGGTAGATGAGGTTCTTGCATGGAATAATTACATGACATTAACGGAATATTGGTACCCTAATATGGATAATGGCGAGGGGCAATGGGGTAAAAAAACTGCCGCAGGAGGTGAAGGTGGGTCACCTCTTCCTAAAACTAGAGCTCATGTAAAAGGTAAAACTGGTGCAAATGACAGATGTAGTGCATTTATTGCAAATGGTGCATATACTGAAGATGGTAAAATAGTGGTTGCTCATAACAATTTTTCTAATTTTATAGATGGTCAATATGCAAAAACAGTTGTAGATGTAAAACCCGATAAGGGACATCGCATTTTGTATCAGGCATTTGTTGGCTGGATTTGGAGCGGCACAGATTTTTTTGTTACAAGCAAAGGCATTATTGGTACAGAGACTACAATGGGTGGATTTCTTCCTTATGAAAATAACTTTCCAATTTCTTGCAGAATTCGTCAAGCAATGCAATATGGTAATTCATTAGATGACTATGTTAGTATTTTGCTAAGAGGAAATTCTGGCGACTATGCAAACTCTTGGTTGTTTGGTAATATTAATTCAAACGAGATTATGCGATTAGAGCTTGGTCTTAAATATCACAATGTAGAACGGACCAAGAATGGATATTTCATTGGATTTAATGCGCCATACGATCCTAGAATTCGCAATTTAGAATGCACAAATTCTGGCTTTGATGACATTAGAAGACATCAAGGAGCTAGAAAGGTAAGGTTGGCAGATTTGATGGATGAACACAAGGGAAAGATTAATATTGAAGTAGCCAAAGCTATTATATCTGATCACTATGACGTTTATTTGAATGAAACAAATCCTTGTTCTAGAACAGTTTGTTCTCATTATGAGTTGGATCCTCGCGAATACATGTCTCAAGCCGATAGGCCAAAACCATATCAACCAAGAGGCGCATTGGATGGCTGCGTTGTTGACTCTGAGATGGCAAAGAAAATGTCTTTTATGTTGAGATACGGTAATTCGTGCGGCATTCCTTTTGATAAGAATGCATTCTGTGATCAAAATCGCATATGGGATTCTCAACGACCTTATTTGCATGATAGACCCCAACAACCTTGGTCTACATTTACAATTACTAGCAATTTTAGAAAATTAACTAGGGGGCAAAGTGTCAAGGTCAAACCAGAGAGTCCAGAAAAAAAGAGTAATAAGAAAACAACTAGAAAGATGAAAAATGCCGTATAGGATAATTGCATAATTGCAACAATTACTCAAAATAACAATAAGCATAATTATATTTTAAAAAATATGATTATTATTATATACAATGGATGTTATATCATGGAAAATTATTGACAAGTATTTCAAAAATAATCCTTACAATTTGGTTGCACATCATTTAGATTCTTATAATGATTTTTTTAATACAGGAATCTATCAAATATTTCGCGAAAATAATCCTGTTCGCTTTATTGAAAGGGAAGACAAGCAAAATCCTGGAAATGAGAAACGCAATCAAACTTTTTTGTATTTAGGTGGAAAAAATGGAGACAAGATATATTTTGGAAAACCAATCATATACGATGATAATCGTGTTCATTACATGTATCCTAATGATGCAAGGCTTCGTAATATGACATATGGCATAACAATTCATTATGATGTTGATGTTGATTTTGTGTTTTATATAGATGGCGAAAAAGTTGAACATAGCATTACTTTGCAAAAGATTTATCTAGGAAGATTTCCTATTATGCTTCATTCAAACCTTTGCATTTTAAAAAACTTGTCAACAGAGGTAAAATTTAATATGGGAGAATGCCGCAATGATTACGGCGGTTATTTTATTATTGATGGTAAGGAAAAAGTGATAATTTCTCAAGAGAAATTTGCAGACAATATGCTTTACATAAGACAAAATAAAACCGATGAAACTTATAGCCATTCTGCAGAAATTAGATCTGTCTCAGAGGACACGTCCAAACCGATTAGAACTACCTCTGTTAAAATTGTGGCTCCTTCCACAAGTCTTTCCAATAACCAAATTGTTGTAGACATTCCTAATGTTAAAAAGCCTGTCCCTTTGTTTATTTTAATGAGGGCTCTTGGGGTCCTATCTGATAAAGATATTGTTAAGTGCTGCTTGCTTGATCTCAAGAAAAATGAGCAAATGGTGGATCTTTTTATTCCATCTATTCACGATGCCAGTCGCGTTTTTAATCAAGAAAGTGCACTTGAGTACATTGCAACGTTTACAAAGCGCCGTACAACTATTGGTGTTATGGAAATACTAATGAATTATTTTCTTCCCCATGTTGGAGAATTAAATTTCTTAGACAAGGCATACTTTGTTGGATACATGGTAAATAAGATGCTCAAGGTTTACACCAAACTAGAAATGCCAACTGATCGCGACAATTTTCGTTTTAAGCGCGTTGAATTATCAGGTTCATTGATATATGATTTGTTTCGCGAATACTATCTTATGCAAAACAAGAATATTGCGCTTGTCATTGACAAAGAATTTTACTATCATACTGGAAAATACAAAGAAAATTTTGTTAGCTTAATTGAAGACAATTTTAAGGCTATTTTTAAAGATCGTATTGTAAATGATGGGTTTAAAAAGGCGTTCAAAGGAAATTGGGGTGCAGCAGCTAATACAAAGCGCATTGGAGTTATTCAAGATTTAAACCGTCTTTCGTGGAATACTTTTATTTCGCATCTTCGCAAAATTAATTTGCCACTTGATTCTAGTGCCAAAGTTGTTGGGCCTCGTCTTTTGAACAGTTCACAGTGGGGTTATATAGATCCGGTGGATACGCCTGATGGTGGTAATATTGGTCTTCACAAACACATGTCAATTAGTACTGCTATTACTAGTGGATTTTCTTCCTTCCCTTTGATTAAGTGGTTGAGAGCTAATACTCCTTTGAAGATTGTCCAGGAGTGCAGTCCAGAGTTTATGGCAGAGTCTACAAAGGTGTTTGTAAACGGTAATTGGATAGGAGTTGTGGAAAATCCTCTTGAACTTATTGCCAAAATGAAATTATTGCGACGCAATGGAATCATTCCTGTATTTACAAGCATTGCATTTAATTATGAAAATAATGAAATTTATTTTTACACAGATGCTGGCAGATTGACCAGACCTATTTACTATGTGGACAAAACGGGAAAAGTCAGTTTTGATAGAAAAGAGATTCTTGAGATGATCAATTCTGGAAATTTTACATGGGAAAATATTGTAGCGGGATTTATGAAAAAAGCGGATGAAAAATACAGCATTCGCAATAATATGCTTTACGATCCATCTATTCTTTATGGTCAAGAGGCCACAAAGGAGAAATTTGGAATAGACATGGAACTAGCACAATCAGTTGTAGATTACGTTGATACCGCAGAGGAAGAAAGTGCGCTTATTGCGTCTAATCCAGAACAGTTGATACTTAATAGATACTATTCACATGTAGAAGTTGATCCATCTTTTATTTTGGGTGTTATGGGCAATTCTATTATTTACCCAGAGAACAATCCGTTGCCCAGAAATGCATTTTCATGTGGTCAAAGTAAACAAGCCGTTTCTGTTTATCACTCTAATTTCCAAATGAGAATGGATAAGATGGGAGTCATTTTGAATTATGGACAGATCCCTCTTATTAAATCCCGTTACTTGCAATACATAAATAAGGAAGAACAACCATACGGTGTAAATGCAGTTGTTGCTATTATGAGCTATACTGGATACAATGTTGAGGACGCCATTCTTATTAATGAAGGATCTGTGAAACGCGGCATATTCAGCACAACCTACTTTTCAATGTATGAATCAAGGGAAGAAAGCTCCAAGATCTCTGGTGCAACTACCAATTCTACTTTTGCTGACGTCATGGCAAAGAATGCTAGCGGACTTAAATTGGGGTACGATTATAGTCAGCTTGATAAATATGGTATGATTAAAGAAAATACCCCATTGGATGATAAAGTAGTTTTAATTGGAAAGATTGTTTCTAGTACAGAGAATCCAAGTGAATTTAGTGATGATTCTATTAGTCCAAAGAAAGGGCAACTTGGGTATGTAGATAAATCTTTTATTACAGATGGGGAAGAAGGGACACGCATTGCAAAAGTGAGGGTGCGTGAGCACAGAGAGCCCGCTATTGGTGATAAAATGGCGAGTCGAGCAGGGCAAAAAGGAACTCTTGGTCTCATTATACCCGAGGAAGATATGCCTTTTACAGCTGATGGAATCCGCCCCGATCTCATTATTAATCCTCATGCGCTCCCTTCTCGCATGACCATTGGCCAGCTAGTGGAAAGTCTTTTTGGAAAGGCGTGTACAATGTATGGCGCGTTTGGGGATTGTACTGCATTTGCCGTAAAAGGATCTAATGTTACAACATATGGTCCAATGCTTACGCGAATGGGATATCACTCTAGTGGCAATCAACTGTTGTACAATGGGCAATCTGGAGAGCAACTTGACGCGGATATATATATTGGTCCCACATATTATATGCGTTTGAAACACATGGTAAAGGATAAGATTAACTACCGTGCAACTGGTCCAAGAACGGCGTTAACCAGACAAACGGTCCAAGGCAGAGCTAATGATGGTGGTTTGCGCATAGGTGAAATGGAACGCGATGGCATTATAGCACATGGTGCTGCGGCCTTTTTGCAAGAATCATTTATGATTAGAGGCGACGAATATTACATGGCTGTTTGCAATAAAACGGGTGCAATATCTGTATACAATGAATCATTAAATTTATTTTTAAGTCCATTTGCGGATGGTCCCGTTCAATTTAATGAAACTTTAGATGGAAAAATGAATATTAAAAATGTTAGTCGTTTTGGTCGTTCATTCAGCATTGTTAGAGTTCCATATTCTTTAAAATTGTTGATGCAAGAATTGCAGGCGATGAATGTGCAGATGCGCATTATAACGGATGAGAATGTTGATCAGTTGATGAATTTGTCATTTTCTAACAACATTAATAAATTGTTGGATAATAAGTTACCTACGGATGAATTGGTTAAAAACTATAAAACTGAAATGCTTTACAAAGCAAAGAGAATTATTTATGACAGGGAGGATATAGAATCTAAGATTCCAGGAAGAGAATCTCCTGCATATCAGGCAATTTATGGAATGGAATCGCCTCCTTATGCAGAAACCAGTCCTGCTTATCAACCTACAAGTGATGATTTTGCGCCTGGTGGAGATTTATATACAGGTGATAGTCCTCAATATAACCCTAATAGCACGCCTCCATATATTCCTACTAGTCCAGCTTATGCACCCACCAGTCCTCCATATGCACCCACCAGTCCTCCATATACACCTACTAGTCCACAATATGATCCTAATGCAAGTCCACAAGATTCAACTAAAAAGCTGGTTTATTCACCACATACTCCAGAGGGACTACCACCCCCATTTATTTCTACTAGCCCAGATTATCCACCTCCGCCACATATTATGCAACAAGGAATTACAGACGTTCCTGAATTAAATCAAGTATTTAATTCTCTTAGTGAAAAATCTAAGGAGCAAATCGCAAATTTGTCATTAAATGAGAGAATAACAGTGTTATCAAAATTGAAGGAAGAAAGCGATAAGAAGACAGAAACAGCAAAAGTTGCGGAATTAACGTCTATTTTAAAGGTCCCTGAACTGGTAGAAGAAGAGGGAGACGAGGCACCATCTAGTGAAAAAGAAGAAAGCGTGTCATCAAATAGCGAAAGTAAAAAAGTAGTATTTACAGAGCCAGCTTCTACTGAAACACAAAGTGGTGGTACAAGAAAAATTATTCTTTAGATCACTTTCAAAAATAAGAATTAAAATTGAAATGAAATAAAATGATTCTATGTATATTATAGTAACCAATGGCATCCCAGAACTCTAGTTTAATATCCTCGTTGTACAAATCTCGCAGAACCATGCTTGATTTGCTTGGTGACCAAGGATATCAAATAAATGACTACGATGGTTTTACCATAAATGAAGTTAACGCAATGTTTCAAAACAAGCAGTTAGATATGCTCGTTGAGAAATTAGAACCGGCTGAAGGGGGAGACAGAAAAGTAAAAACATATGTGCGATATTACATGGGCAAGACGCTTAGACCGCAAAATATTCAGGAAATAATTGATGACTTGTTTCATTTAGAAGAGATTCTTAAGAAAGAAGATACACTTATAATTATTAATAAGGATGAAATCAATGAAACCTTGACAAATTTAGTAAAACATATTTGGGAGCAAGATGGAATTTATATTGTAATTATTAACATAAGGCGCCTGCAGTTTAATATTTTGAAGAATGTATTAGTTCCTCCTCATAAAGTAATTAATGATGATAAATTTGCTGAAGTTAAAAGAAAATTTAATATTATGGAAAATTCTCAGTTGCCTGAAATTTCCAGATTTGATCCAGTTGCAATGGCAATTGGAATTCGTCCTGGAGAAGTTTGCGAGATTATTCGTCCAAGCAAAACATCTGTAACTACAAAGTATTACAGAATTTGTGTATAAAAAAATCATTACATTTATATATGGATAGTAATACTACAGACATATTGATAAATTCAAATAATAACCAAGAAACTCCATCTCCTTATGTAAAAATGAGACCAGAAACAGTTCAGTTTACTGAACGTCTTGAACATTATGCACGCGAATATTTTTTAAACTTGGCAAAATTTAAACAGAGTTATGTATTTTACCACAAAAATCCTGAATACGAAGAGTATCAAAAAAACTTTGTAGACAGTAAAAGCCAGTTGCAATCTATTAATAAATCTATTTTTTTATTGGCAAATGCAATACAAGTTAAAATAGAACGATTAAATGCTTATATTACAGATATTAATAAAAAGTTAATGGATGACAAAGTGTATTATTCAAAATTAAATGTAATTTATAAAAATATTGGTAATACAGAGCATGGATCTGCAACATTAATTGATGATTATAAAAAAACATATAACGAGGTCTACTTAAACTCCTTTAATATGTTTATTGGTATTATTATTGTTTGTGGCACTACATTTTCTGTATTTAAAAATTCTACGCTGAAAGAAGGAGTTAAAGAAGGGGCTTTAAAGATTTCAAATTTAATAAAATCAAAGATCCCAGGATCACAAAAATATAAATATAAATATAAATATTAAATTAACAAATTGTTATTTTACAAGTTTGAGTTAAAAATTTGAGTTAAAAGTTTTTATTCATTTTATATGCATAATAAAATGAATACTTTTATTTCTTTAGCATCAAGCTATATTTACAAGAGTACTGAAAAAAATACAAAACAAGGATCTATAAAGGAGGAATCTGTATCTACAAATACAAATACAAAACAATTAGAAAAAGTTAAACCAGAATTAATATTTTTTAAAAAGCCTTTCAATAATTTTACTATTATTCAAAAAAAATTATTAATGTCAGACTCAATTAGAAAAGCGGAAGAATTTGCAAAAAAACAAAGCGAGTGTTATTGTTATAAACATTGTAATCTATTAATTAAACCAAGTTGGTGTTATAAATGCAACAAGAATTGTAATAATACAAATAACTTATTGTACCCTATATTGGCATTAAATGGAACTTTGAATAATATTGATTTTGCTATTTTAGGATTAATTGGTGTTGGGTGTATTTCATACATTTTTTATTGGAAAAGATGAGCCAAACTATAAATAGATAGTTTTCTTTATTTATATATATTATGACAGATTCAACTATTACAGATTTAACTATGGCAAATTCAAATGCAATGAAAAAAAATAGTGATAAAATTGATTCAACGATGTTAAGATTAAAAACCTTGGAGACAGAATATGAATTAACCATGAAGAAATATGAAGAAACATACAAGACTTATATTAATAGTCTAAGTGCTAATGATTCTTCTAAAATTGAATACAAGTATATAAATGGCAGCACTTATTGGGGAACTGCTGGATTGGAAGAAAAACCATTAACTACTCAAGAAGAATGCAGCGCTCTATGTTCATCTAATTCACAATGCACTGGAGCAACATTTAATCCAGATAAAAGATATTGTTGGACAAGAACAGGAGAGGGTGAAGTAACTGCTGGACAAGATGCAGATGTAGCAATTATTCAAAAATCAAGGAGTATCCTCACACAATTAAAGTTTTTAAATACAAAACTTGTAAATTTAAATAGTGAGATCAAAACTGCATTAAATGAATTGCAAACTCCTGCTTTAGAAGAGATGAATGCAAAAAATGAAAAAAAGACTTACCTAAATAAGTTATCTTCAAAGTTGGAAAAGGAGCGAGCACAATTAACAAAAATGATGAATGAATATGCCACAGTAAATGAAAGTTACGAAGAGACCAATTTACTTGCCACTCAAAAGAATGTTCAATTTAGATATTGGCTTCTTTTGGCGTCAATTGTTTTTCTTATTACTCTTAAAAAAATGGTCAACCCAAAATCAGCCTCTTTAAATTTCATTTTTTGGTTACTTTTATTTATACTTCTTTTGATATTCTCGTACACATTGACTACTCCTCAAGGATATTTAATGTGGCTATTTGTCGTCTTGATTATGGTTTTAGTAAAATTAAATATTATTCCAAGTCCCGGAGTTTCATCAAAAACAAGTGAATAAGATAAAAAGTTTCAACAGTAGAATAAATAGAATAATGACAAAACATTAAATTATTCTATTTATTTATATTAAAATGAGCTTTACAAATCTAATAGAACAGTTTAAACAAGAATTTGAAAATAAAAATAATATTTCTACAACTTTAAGGCAAGGAGTCCAGTTTAATAAATATCAAAACAAAATTAAAAAGCATATAGAAAGCGAACCAAATTTATTATCATTATTTAACGACACTGTCAATAATATTAAAGAAGGATTTTCTTTAAATGATTATGTATCTGGTATTCAAGAAAATCAACTTTCTACACAAGCATTAAAGGAACAGGGGCAAAAATTTTTACAACAAAATAAAAGTGATCAAAATGAGCTGACAGATTTAGAATCTCAATTTGGAACATTAATGTTACAATATGAGCAAACACAACAGGAAATTACAGATAAATCTAAAAACTATATGCAACGTTTAAATTCTAATAATCCATATTTGAATAAAAATGTGCGTTTAGCAAATGGTGCCGTTGGGTATGTAACAAATCAAGGAGAATATAAATGGTATTCTAGTCCTGAACTAATGAAAAGCAGTGCTGGGAAAAATGGTTGTCCTGCAGCTGCAACCATAGTTCAAGTAAGTGTGTCATCTGATAATTACAATAATCCGGGTTCTTTTATTCCTACAACTCCTCCTTTATTAGTTGGAAGTGCTATGACAGCTGAACAGGCATGTGGAAATGAAGGAACTAATGTTTACGTTAATACTCTTTTAATGGATCCTATGACATCTTATGTGGGTTGCTATGGAGATAAAGAAGATCGTGCAATGGGATCTCCATTAGCATCTGGACAAAATATATACAACTACGATACCTGCAGAACAGCAGCTATTGAATCCGGTAATCGCTATTTTGCTGTACAGAATTTTCAAACAGATTCACAACTTGGTCAGTGCGTTGTTTCAAATGATTTAACATCTGCAGAAAAATATGGGTCTGGAAATAATATTCAAATGACTTCTTTATGGGCATCAAATACTACTAATGGAAGTGTAGCTACTTTAAAAAATACAGGGCAACTAGTAGTTGTAAGCACAGAAGGTAATACTACTTTTTCTTCCCCCAATGCTCCAGTTGACTGTGCAAATGGGGGAAATATAACTCTTTTAAATGCTACATGGGGCGATGGTTGTGCAGGTGTATCATCTAATAATGCCATGGATTCATTAAATAAATTAATGGAACAAAATGTAGCAAATCGTTTGAATTATAGTTATGTTGTAGGCTCTGGCATGAATGATCCTTCAGTAGGATGCAAAAAATCATTTAATATTGCTTATCAATGTGGTAATGAAATCAAAACTGGTCATATTGATGGTGAAGCCCAAGGTCAAAATTTTTTATTAGACTGTCGTGCAGAATCCACTGCATGCAATTTCTATTTAATATTGCAAGATGATGGAAATATGTGTATTTACAAGGGAACACCAGAACAAACTGTTGGTGGAGCAGTATGGTGTACAATGACTAATGGACAACAACAACAATCTAATCCAGAATGGACGGCTGCAAAGGGAAAAAAATATCCTGGCAAAAATTATTTGAGTGTGGGAGAAACATTAGCTCCTGGCGAATGGATTGGGTCTTCTAATGGTGCATTGCAGCTTATTATGCAAACTGATGGAAACTTGGTTCTTTATACTTCAAAATCCTCCACCATGTGTAATGCTGGAAAGGATGGAAAGATGTATGGAGCACCTTGGACAAATCCAATTTATGACACAACAGATGTGGGAATAACGGGAAATATGGGAAAATTAGGCTATATAGATGCAGATTCTAATTTAAAAGAATATCCTGCATCTATGATTGGGTTAGATGACACTTATCAAACATTTCCTAACTTTGACTCACCTGGAAATGATTTGTCAAATATGCCAAAAACTAATTCAACAATGGAAACCTGCAAACAAGAGTGTACAAATGCAACTGATTGCCATGGCTTAGTATTTGACACAGCATCAAAGAATTGCTGGTTAAAAGATAAAAATGTATATCCAAATTCAATTAAAACGCCTAGGGAAAATCTAATGCTATTGACAAGAAATCCATCAATTGTTGGTATTGAAAGCTGTAACAAAGATATTAAAAATATTGACTCATTGCAATGGAGTAAATATGTAAACAATGGTTCCAAAATGACACCTAATGAAAAATGTGGATTGGCAATAGAAATTGATAAACTTAAAAAAAAATTAGATGAATTGAAAAATAGATTAGCAGTTCTTGCTGAAAAAATAACAGAAAAAATGGAGGATTTGCAAAAAGAAAACTCAAATATAAATAATAAAATGGTAACTGATCAAAAACAAATGAGTAATAACTTGACAACTTATAAACAAATTAATAATGAGCTTAAAAATTACAAGGTAGTCTCTTACCAAAATATAAATGGTATGTTAAATGATACTGACAAGATTGTATTGCAAGAAAACTATCAGTATATTTTTTGGTCTGTTTTAGCAATTGGATTGGTTATTATAACAATGAATAATGTTAGAGTTAAATAAGTTATTAAATTAAATATAGCTCTATTTTAATTTTATTTATCTTATTATAATCTATATATTAAGATGAATCAATATACATCATGCACAGAACCAACAAATGAAACTGATTGTAATAATGCATATATTAATGCACTTGGTCCAAAACAAGTGAATGCATGTACATGGGATCCCAATACAAGTAAATGTTACACTACTTCAATGGGACCACCAAATCCTGACTATAATAATGGACGCAGCCCAATTAATGATGATAGACCACGAAGCGATTATACACCTATTCCTGGAGATAATGGCGCCAATTATCAAAAAATGAATGAGCGCAGTGAACAAACTTTAACAGATATTCAAAGCTTGCAAGCAATTGAAAAGGAGCTTTATGCTAATTTAGAAAAAAATAATGGAAAGAATGTTTTGACTCCAGAAGAAAAGACACAAATTATAAACAAAATAAATGAAATTTCTCAAATGAGAATAAATTTATATGCCACATTAAAAAATGGTTACTCTTTTTACCAGAAAAATGTAGCTTCTTCTCGCAATACGTTGCAAGAGCAGTCGCAAGCAGTCAACATTGTCGAACAAGAGTTGAATGAATCAAAAAAAAAGTTACAGCTGTTAGAAGATGAAAAATATAACAAGTTGCGCCTTGTTGAGATTAATACATATTATGGAAAAACATATAATGCTCACGCTGCAATTATGAAAATTGTAGTAGCTGTTTGTGTTCCCGTTTTAATTTTAGCGATTCTTTCAAATAATCAAATTATTCCCAGAATTTGGTATGGATTGTTGTCAGCAATTATTATTATTTTTGGCGTGGTTTTAATTGGCTACATATTACTCAATTTATACAACAGAAGCAACACTAATTTTGACGAATATGAATGGAAATTTAATTCATCGGATGTTCAATCAAGTGGAACAACAAACTCTAATAATTCTTCTCCGTGGTCTATACCCGGCGTAACGTGTGTAGGAGAAATGTGCTGCAGTGATGGAATGTATTATGATACTACAGCTGAAAAATGTGAAATTGGTCCCGATCCAAATGCCGGAACAACAACTACAACCACAGATCCTGTAACTGGAATTACCACAACTTCTACAATTCCTTCTACGACTACAAGTGCAAATACTACGACAACCTCGCCAGCAACAGCGCCAACATCTGGACAGGAATCATTTATGAGTGCTATAAATAAAGCAATGAAGGTTTCTTCCCTGGAATCATTTAACAATTATAATTTAACAAACAATGCCTCCTTTTAAAATCTAATGATTGTATAAGAATACAATGAGTACAGAATCCTGTTCACAATTATTAGAAGAACAAAAACAACAAAATGTCCAACTTGAAAAGGTACAAGAACAAATAACTGCACAATTAAGTCAAACACTTGGGACATCTATAAGCGCATTGACGTGCGGTCCCACTTGTCAAAGAGAAAATAAAATTAACGAATTAAGACAAAAGTATTTGGATGCACAAACAAATAAACTTATTGCTCCACAGCAGGTTGTTAATGCAGAGAAAGAATATTATACTTTTGCAGAGGGAACGGCTGCATATGATGTAATACGCACAAAAGAGCTACAAGATCAGGCAAATAAATTGGGCAGTCTTATGCAAGAAAATTTTATTGAAGAAATTTACAATATTGAACTTTTAATTAAAATGTACAATATTATGCTTATTGATGCTGACAATACATTGGAATTATATAATGATTACGAGGCATCTATTGAAGAATTAAATGAAGAAATTACTGGGCAAAAAACAACAGTTGTAACAAATGATAGGAAAACATATTATGAAAGTCAAGAAATTGTAAATTTAAAATTTTGGCAAAAAATTATGTTGTTTATTTACTATTTATTGGTAGTTGTATTTTTTCTAGGAATTTTTCTTGCGAATAGTTCATATGGGTTCTTTAAGAAGTTTGGAATTTTTCTATTGTTGGCATTATATCCATTTTACGCAGGAATTATTGCAAAAGGAATCATGCGAATAATTACCCTTATTACAGATCTATTACCAAAAAATATTTATAAAACTATATAATTTTATTGTTAGTATTGGTATTTGCAAAAATAAAAATAAAAAACATTTGTATGTTATTTATTTTTAATTATGATGTTGAAGCTAATTATCCATTCAACTCATCAATTTCATCTTCTTGGTCTGGATACACAATTGAAATGCCACTCCATCCAGCAGTCTTTGCTTTGCCAAAACGCTTGTCCATATACTCGTTGAGCTCAACCCCCTTTGGCATCTTGCGATTTCCCTGAGAATCTTGAAACCACATCTTGAATTGTTGAAATAGTTCCATCTTCTTGATTTTTCCGCCGTCCCTCTTTACAATCATCTCGCTTACAAACGCGGCAATATGATCCTGAGTTTGACGGTATTTGTTTGATGAAGCGTTTACAATGTCGCAATCCTCTACCTTGCCCTGGGTCTCGAATACACGGTTTACTAACATGCTTGCAAAGACAGGAGCCCATTCTGGAAGCTTGTCCTTGAGACTCTTATCCTTTGTAAACACATACTTGGTATCATCTGTATGAGTCTCGCCATCGTCCACAAACTTTGCCAAGAAATCGCAGATTCGAATGCGTCTCCAAGTACCATCATCATTGCTGCCAACTTCAAACAGAGTATTTGTACAGACAACCAGATTAAATTGAATGTGGAATGTTTCGGCCTCACAATACAATGCACGAGCCTGCATGGTTGCATCACCAGTCAAGTTCTTCATCATACCTTCATTGATCTTTGCGTCTTTAGAAGGCTCTTGCATAATTGCATAGCGAACACCCTTCAATTGCATAATTTCTGAAGAGGTACCCCCTACACCTGGCCTCTTTTCAGTTACAAGTGTCACTGGAACGGTTCCCGCGTATTCCCCCATAGTCATGGTCATCAAGTCTGTCAACATAGATTTACCATTGCTACCACTGCCGCGATAAATGTTAAATGTTTGATTGATATTCTCTCCAATAAGCGTAGATGATAAATGATCCCACATATATCTGTTAAGTTCCTTGATCGGGAAAAGCTTCTCCATGAATGACATGATATCATCTGCAATAGACTTGAATTTTTCATAATCATATGGAATGTAAGGAATGCCAGTAGTTTTTGTAATGTAATCCTGTGGATAACCATCGCGAAACAGTTTGTTTTTCAAATCTACAATTCCATTTGTGAAACAAATGAGGTGCTTGTTCAAGTCCATATTCTTGACAAATTCATTATCATAAAAGATCTCCATGGCCTCTCGCATAATATTATTTTTGTTGTTTGTCGTCTTGAGCTTGACGGAAATCTCTGTGTACTTGTTCACCTTGCGCTTCATGTTTTCTCTCTTTGTGTCATCGTCCACTTCCACCTGCTGCAAACTAGCCGCACACAAATGCATTGAACGCTGATAATAGTTGAACATGTCCTTTGAAATGGCCATGCGCAGACTTTGACCCTTGTCTTGCACCCATCGATGATTCTTAAATACATACCATGTCTTGTTGACAATGCTAGTGCAAATATACTTGTCCTTGAACATTTGATAAAGCACCATACCAAAATCAAACTCTGTTGGAGTTTCCAAAGTAATTTCTATGAAATGATCAATCGTTGTCATACGAACATTCATATAGTCATCATATGCATCTTGTTTGGCCCAATACATAATAGATCGCTTAGTAATGCCCTCTTTATTGTTATTGTAGCGCTTCCAATCATTGTATAGTTGAGGAATAGACGCATAGTCAAAATCAGAAGCCTTACTTCGCAACATAACCCACGAGAGAAACAGCCTATCGTCTGTATGCTTTAAAGCAAATGCGACCTGACGATTTAGCAAATGAGATCCAGGCTCATAATATTTTGGCGGCAAAATTTGCGTATATTGATGAACTTCTTTAACAGCATATTCTGCTGGCTGCAGAGAGTTCATAATTTTTTCTACCGCCTTTTTTAAAATTTCAAGATTTGTAATTTCGTCTAGTGAAATATCGCTTTCGTCTTCATCATCGTCACTGCATGCACTAGAAATCAACTTTACTTTTGTTTTATTGCCACTTTTCTTTGCACGAATTGTTGACTTTTTTCCAAGGAGTTTGCTATATTCATCCACAATCTTTGGATTTATCTCAAACTTTTGAAATTTATTGTATTGCACAGACAATTTTTCAAAGTCCTTGCAAACATCAAATGATTGCGCGCGTTCCTCCTCCATCATAAATTCTCCATCGGTTTCATCGTACGTAATTACGTAATGCTGTGTAAGTTCATATGCCTGATTGCCAGGCTTTCTTGAGCCATACATCTGCCAATTTGTAATACCTTTGCTAATTCCTTCGTCCAATACAGCATCCCATTCATTGATAAGAGGTAGATCGCACGTTTCACCAATCTTAGCAAGGATTCGTTGACGTAACATTGTCTGCATTACATGATCCATTTGAATTCCAATAATCATATGGATACCATCTTTTGTAATATTTTTATCTTGACATCTATTTACATTTGGTTTTTCCATGATAAATACAGGAAATGGTGTGTCTTTTTTGAAAATAAAGAATTCCTTAAGTTCCTCCAAATACAAAAGTGTAATTATATCAACAATGTGCTCTTTTGTGTGCTGACGTGTTTGCACGTCATATTTGTATCTAAAATCAAAATCTACAAATATACCTCCACATTTTCCATCAGTTCCATCCAGCTGCTTTTCTGTCAAATACTCCATTTTTCTGTTAGTGAATACGTGCTGACAATACAAGCTGTAAAACGCTGTAAGTTCTTCTGGTGGAATATTGTAAGCTCCACCAAATATGTTCAATGTTTTGTCACCAATTCTCGTGTGAGTTGTTGCCACGGTTCTGTCATTCTCTTTTTCCTTATCTTTATCTTTTTGCCCCTTTGAATTATGCTTTATTAAGAAATCTTGTAGGTCTTTATATTGACACGATGATGACATCATTTGTTGTTATTATAATATACAAAGATATTTCTATTTCATTTTTTTTATTTTAGTTAATTTTGAAATTAACTAATAATCAAAACCTAGTTAAAAACGTCTTATCATATTAAATAGGAATGGAAAAAAGTAGAGCATCTGCAACAACTTTTATTTCAAAAGAGTCTATTGCACGTTTATTGGGAGATGTTAGACAAATTATGAAGAACCCGTTAACTGACAACGGAATCTACTATATTCACGATGATACAGACATGTTAAAGGGATATGCGCTTATTATTGGACCAGATGACACACCATATTTTGCTGGAAACTATTTTTTTGAGTTTCAATTTCCAGCAGACTATCCTTTTAGTCCTCCAAAAGTGATTTATAAAACAAATGACGGAGTTGTAAGATTTAATCCAAATCTTTACGTGAACGGAAAAGTTTGCATTTCTGTTTTGAATACATGGAGGGGAGAACAGTGGACATCTTGTCAAAATATTTCAACAATTTTGCTTACATTGTGTACACTCTTGTGCAATAATCCTTTATTGAATGAGCCTGGTATTACAAAAACGCATACAGATTATAATTCATATACAAGGATAATAGAGTTTGCAAATATGGATGTAGCAGTATGTGATATGGTAAATAAAAAAATTGGAATTTATCCAGAAGGATTTGAAATATTTTATCCATATGTAAAGGAGAACTTTGAAAAAAATGGAAATAAAATTTTAAACTTTTTGAAAAAGATGGAAAAAAATGATATAGTTATTTTAGAGTCAACAATCTATAGATTTAAAAAATCAATAGATTACAAAAAGGTAATACAAAAGTTTAAGGAGGCGAGTCTTGTATGTGGCGTTAATTTTAATGAAGAATCTCAAACTGGATCCAATGCAATAGAAAAAAAAATTCAATGCTGTGTATAAAGCAAGTAGTTGATTTAAGTATAGTTTTATTTTAAATTAAAACAAAAATTGAAACATAAATAGTATTATTTACTATATATATATATCAAGAATGCACTTTTGCAGTAAATGCGAAAACATGTATTATATCCGCATTGATGCGGAAAATACAAATAAACTTATATATTATTGCAGAAACTGTGGAAATGAAGAGAGTTTAATGGGAGAAGAAAATGCATGTATAATTAAAACTCAGTTAAAAAAGGGTCAGCAAAATTTTACACACATTATAAATAAGTATACAAAGCTGGATCCTACTTTGCCGCGCATTAATCGCATCTTGTGTCCAAATGCGGAGTGCTCCACTAATACTGAATCTGTCCCTAGAGAAATTATTTATATTAGATATGATGAGGTAAATATGAAATATGTTTATTTGTGCTCTACATGTGATACTGTTTGGAAGACAGAAGATCAAAAGTAAAGATTATGCTAATAAATTTAACTAATAATATTTTTTTCACCTCGTAGAATAATATTTTTAGAGACATTTTTGGGTTGTAAAAAATTTGTCATTATATTGTCAAATTTTTCCCAATTACAATATTCTCCACATGTAAACAGATCTACAAACAAGGATTTGTATTCTGGATATGTATGAACTGAACAATGACTTTCGGATAAAAGATATGCAATTGTAAACCCATTGTTATTAAAAACATGTTCTGTTGAATTTAAAACTGTAGCACCACATTCTTTTATAGCCAATTCAAGGTTTATTTTTAAATTTGTAATATTATTTATGGAATTATTGCTACAGTCTAAATAACTTGCAATATAATGTTTACCCACAAAATCATAAGACATATATTTATAATGAGAAAAGAATGAATAATTTAATTTATTTTTTAAATAAAAATAAAATTGAAAAACAAATTAAATCTATCTACAGATAATATACAAGTAAAATAATGAGTAGTTATCATGAAGACGATGACTTTGAAATTGTAAATAGTGAACCGGAGGAAGAGGAGGAGGAGGAGGAGGAAGAGGAGGAGGAAGAGGAGGAGGAAGAGGAGGAGACCCCTGACTCCGATGGAGAAGAAGTAGAAATAAAAGATGCCGATGAAGATGTTGACTTAGATCAAGAGGAAGAAGTTGAGGCAGAGGAGGAGGATGGAGATGAAGATGAAGATGAAAATGAAGATGAAGATGAAGTAGAGACTGAGGAGCAGCAGGTTCTTAAAAAGAAACAAAATATTGTCTTATCGCGTCCTCCACCTGTAGATGATGATGATGATGAGGAGGACGAGGATGTAGATGAAAACTATTTGCAAAAATTTAACACTGAAATTAATAGAAATTATATTATGAACTTTCATCCTGAAACAACTATCCAGAATTATGAGGAAATTGAAGCTCTTACCGTAGTTATTCGCAATAAAAATAATCAAGTGATTGATGATCTCCACAGAACGTGTCCATATTTGACAAAATATGAGTATGCTCGCGTCTTAGGACAACGAGCTAAGCAGATCAACTCTGGTGCGCAGCCTTTTGTAAGAGTTCCTGAGAACATTATTGATGGAGCTGTTATTGCTGAAATGGAACTTAGACAAAAGAGGGTACCATTTATTATTCGCAGGCCATTGCCTAATGGAGGCAGTGAGTATTGGAATTTAAAGGATCTTGATGTTATTGCATTTTAATAATTAGTATTAAATACACATTTTGTGAATATGTTTATTATTTAGGCAAATCTTTTTCTCTTTATATATTTTGTGGGGAGGGTGGCTCCCTCCTCACTTGCATTAAACGGATATTACATCATGGAGTATGTAAGTTATGCCATACTCTAGTGTAGCAGGGGGTGAAAAGAATGGAAAAGAACCCTGCAAATGTTTAATTGTATAAAGCCCCCTTTCACTAATTTTTAAAAGGTTGTCACAGGTTCTACAGATAAGTACAAAAGGAACATCTGGTCCAGTTAATTGGAAAAGGATACCCTTATAATCCAATTATATAACATTAAAATTAATAAGCTCTGAAGTTTTGGAGTTGCGATGGTAGTTCTAGGTCTAGGTAAAAAAACATTTTCCCATGACGAACAGATATGTTGTCCTAAACGCTCGATCTTTAAGCGAAAGCTAGTAGTTGGTTAAAGCAATTTTAAAAGCTTTACCAAGTAAACTGCGCGGTCGAGTAATTGCCACCGTTCTCACGATGGAGCTTACATAATTGTATAAAAACAAGTGTAATTTGATATGCAAGTAGATTGTCAAGTTGAAATTTTAATGCTACTGGTAATCTCATAGGGAGATGTAATGTAACGCCAATAGATACCCTAGATAGGTAGGCCTAGAAGCAGCCATCCTATAAAGACTGCGTAAAAGCTCGCTGGGTTGTCTAGTTTGTGAATTCACTAACGAGCGGTTAAACGCTTCGTGCGCATAATGCACACGCATGTCTAAAGGCATGCTGTACTACCCAATGAAAAGCGGTTAAAAGGAAAAAATAGCCACCACTATTTTTTCCTTTAGTAATAAATATCCCAAAATAATGTATCCAAGAAAATATTTTTTTTCTCTTTATAATTTGTGGGGAGGGTGGCTCCCTCCCCAACCTTTTACCTCTTTTCAAATTTGAAAAGTGAGAGTAAGCTGAAGTAAAGAGCACAGATGTTAAAGTAATGACAGTGATGCAGTATAATACCTACGGGTATTAACTGGTTTAGGTAAATAACTTCTTCCCATAAGAAAAGTAAAGCCCTAAACGCCTGACTGTACAACCAAACAAAAGATGCATATTTTGGGTTGTATGCATGGGGAAATCCATGGAAAGCAATTGGCTTACTCAATTGCTGAGAAAGGTATTGCTGCGTGCTTTTAAAGCGGGAGAATCCCACATAGGATTCAACTGTGACGGAGCGTGCTGACATCCTTGGATATCTGAGAGGATAAAGATGTTCAAGTGTTACTGAGCGGTAACACGTTTAGTTCTTATGGGTTTTGGACGAGAAATATTTGAGAGATTAAAATCAAAACTATGTTTCTTACCCAGATCCGTCAAGAGGCGAGTAAAAGGCAAAGTAGCCAACCTTTTAGACTAAAGTAGATTTCGTGGTGACAATAGGCGCGGTGACCCACATTCTTACCATGACGAACAGAAATGTTAAACCCGCGTCCGCCTTTTTGTAAGGTTTGCCATTAATTATTCTACTTAAACTTTAAAAGAAAAAATAGCCACCACTATTTTTTCTTTATTAATTTTTTACATGTAAATTATAAATTTTTATGTAAAAATTTTACATAGTTTAAAAATCTAGACCAGATTCTCTTGCTGCCTCGGCAAGAGCCTTTATACGACCATGAAAAGATCTTGATCCGCGGTCAAAAACAATCTTTGTTATTCCGGCTTCAATTAAACGCTGAGAAATTAAACGCCCAATTTCTTTGGCACCATCTATATTGGGTTTTAACATTAAGTGTTTTAAAGAAGACTCAGCAGTAGATGCAGAGGCAATAGTTATCCCCTTTTTATCGTCAATAACTTGTGCATATATATATTTGTTTGAAATGAAAATAGATAGTCTCGGTCTTTCTGATACATTTGCTTTTTTAATGTGTTCACGAACTCTTTTCTTGCGAGCCTCACGATGTTTATAGTTATACTTTACGCGGGACGCCACTTTGTTTGATACACATTGCAACTTATTTTTATACCCACATATTTCCACCTGTTCTTCACATGGTGTTTTAGATTGCCATCTAACTCCTGTACAAGGAATATCTTTATCGCCATCATTATATCCCGTGAAGTTTTTATAACCATAAAGTGCATTTACTTTATCATAATCACAATCATCAAGTGGATGATTGACGGAAACATTTTTTAAATTAGAGTCAGTTAAATCTGTCTCAATTGTAGAAGGATTTGTTTGATCTAAATCTAAATTTAATTTTTCTAAAGATTCAATATTGTTATTAATTTCATTAAATAAATTTTTTTGTTGTCTTGCTGTTTTTAACTTTAATAAATTTCCATTTTTTAAAACTTTATTATTATTTTTTATTTTTTTTTGTGATTTATCCATTTTCTCATTTAATTTTCCTATTTTATCAAAAGATTTAAGTAAGAATGAAACATTATTTGCATCATTTTTAATGCGTGAAGATGCAAAATGTAAATTTGTTAAAAATAATCTCATGTATTTTTATATATTATAAAGAATATTATAATATATTTTAACTAATTATAAAAAACTGAATCTAGTTTGCTTTTATTTTTTTTGGCATCATTATACCCATTATCAAATAATTCAAACAAGTCATACTTTTCTCTTGAAAATAAAGTTGTAGTATTATAAAATGTTTGAATTTTATTATAAACGTTGGGATTTTTAAAAACTTTTTTCTTTGGCTCCCACATAGAAGGCGTAATATGCATGGTTGGCTTCATTACATTTAAATAAGGAAATTCACTAAAACCTCCATCAAATGAGTACATGTTGTGATATTTATTAAAAATACCACCAGTAATAAGAGGTATGTGTGAACTTGCAATGCAACAATTAACGGCATCTTCCAAATTGTCAAAATCTGTAAATATATTTGTGTTAAAATTTAATTTGTTATATGTTGTAACTCCAACAAATAAACGATTCATGTCAAAGTCTTCGCTTTTATATGTTTGCAACAATTTCATTTTTAATAAGAATTCAACTTCAAATATAGAGCCAGTTTTATTTATTATTGTAGGATCCATAATATTTGATATAAATTCCAATGGATCTCCTTTGTATGACATGAACAATGAATTCCATGCACCAGCAGAGGCACCAGAAAAAATGTATTTGTCTAAATCATAATTTTCTCTAATGAATAAGCACATACCTAACATATAAAATCCTTTGTATCCTCCTGGTGATATAGAAATAAGTTTTTTATCTTTAATAAAATTATTTTCTTGTAAATACAATTCTTTGCCTTTTGCATCATCTGAAAACTTGCGATTATCTTTATTTCTAACAATAGAGTTCATTGTAGTTATTTTATCCATTTCAACTTCAATCTGCATTTTTTTGATAAGATTGTTTTTACATTTATTTGCATTTGATTTTAAATTATTTATTATAAATGATGATGGTGAATGAGAATGCATGGAATGTGCTAAAATATTTAAAGGCGAGATTACACTTTTACGATATTTACCAACTAATTTGCCTGCACTTGTTGTGCATGCTAAAATAGTCAACATTACAAATGTTAGTATTTTTTTAATACTCATTTACTTTTTATATGTATATTTTTATATTATTTTTTGTAGGTTATTCTTTATCTGTAACAAAATAAATACCAACAATAGCTAAAATGATTCCAAATATTTGTTTCCATGAATATTTTTCTTTGAATATAAAAATACCTACTGCAATTAATGCAATTACAGAGACAAATTTTGAAAAGATAAAATTAATAAGCGGTGTATTATAATATTTGTCAAATTCGTACACAAAAATAGTAGAAAAAATAGACAAAATACAAATCATTAAAATGGCACCCATTTGACTTAAAGAAAGTTTTTTGTAATTTTCAATGCTTTTATTTACGGTTTTTTCAAATACGTATTTATATAGACCCCAAAAAATAACTAGTGTAAATATTACAATACTATTAATAAAAAATAGCTCGTGAGAATCTAATGTCATAAGAACGTGTTTGCGAAAATAAGGGTTCATTGATTTTAATAAGGATAAACAAACTGCATAAATATACATTTAATATAAGCGTATATTTATTTTTTGTATTTTTGAGTTTTTTTAGATCTATAGTGCTTACTATGTTTTCTTACATTAAATTTTTTATTTTTTTTAGTTTTAGTTTTTGATTTTTTTTGTGTTTTTATCTTTGTATAATGAATACCTGCTGCAAGTGCAGAATCTGTTGTTTCCATTTGTCTTAAAGATTCATCGCTTAAAAGTTGGGGTGTTTCAAATATACTATGAAATCCTCTTGACATAGGATGAGCATTTAAAAATTCATGGTCTATTGTTTCTAGAGGGGGAGTTGAGCTATTTAGAGATGTCCTACTTGTAGATAGTTGTTGAGTTAAACTACTAGAGTCTTGTAGACTGGATACAAGTTGACTATAACCTAATTCATTTTCAGTTATAACTTTTCTCATAACAATGTGGTCTTTAAAATGACAAGATTTTATATCTACTATGGAAAATCCATATTTATTGTATATTCCAGGAAGAACACTTCTTTCGGGTTCTTGGTCTCTTACTAATAAATAGAGGTGCATTAGACTTGCACCAAGTAATTTAACTGCAACTTGTTCAAATATGGTCATTAATGCTTTTAATGGGCTTACATGGGGTTTTTTAGCTCCAACAGGAGCTGAAATAGGCTCAGTAATTCTGCAAAGATCATTTATCCACAATTGAGGTCCTTTTCTTTTTTTGCACCAATCATAGTATTGCATTGTACCAGATGCTTCATCTAACCAGTCATTCTCATCAGTTAAATTCTTGATAAACCCAAATGCACTATAATTTCCATTCTCAATATTGTTCCTAACAACATCTTCTGTTATATCTAAACATGCTTTTCCATCTTTTAAACGTGTTCCTAATTTTTTAATTAAATATTCATGCATGGATTTAAGCTCTGTGTTTTTTTTGCTGATAATTGGAAGTAAAAATATTTCATAACTAAATAATGTGCCATTTATTTCAATTTCTCCTGCAAAATAAGTTTTATTTTTAATTTGTTCAGGAGTATCACCTCTAGTTATTTTATATAATGCTTTTGCCATTCCTGGTTGTTATATTATATGAATATAATTTTTAGATTTTGTTTGTGGTCAAATTATATTATATTGTATTAAAGATTGCATTCCAAATAAATATATAATGAAGGCTGCTCTTTGCTTCATAATAAGTTACGAACATATTTTAAATAAAGAAAATCTATGGCGACAATGGATAGATGCAAATAAAGATATTATAAATGTTTATTTTCATTGCAAAGACTTTGATAAAATTAAATCTTCATGGATAAAAGATCATTGCATTCCACAAAATTTTGTAGCTAAAACAAGTTATTTTCATGTTGTTCCCGCATATTTTATGACAATGATCTATGCTCTTAAAAAAGATACTGAAAATGAGTGGTTTTGTTTTTTAACAGATTCTTGTGTTCCCATTATTTCTCCTGAAAAATTTCGCGCATTGTTTTTTGAAAATTATAACAAAACTATTATGAGTTGGAAACCCGCTTATTGGAATATAGACTTTCATAAACGAGCTAATCTTAGTCGGTTGCCTTCAAAATTTCATTTGGCAAATGCGCCATGGTTTGTATTAAAAAAAATGGATGTAGAAAGGTGCATTAAATACATGATATACAAAAAAAATACATACAATTTAATTTGTTCGGGAGGATTGGCAAATGAAAGCATATTTGCCATTATTTTAAAATCATTTGACGAATTGGATAATACAATTAATTCTATAAGTACAATTACTGATTGGAATAGAATGAGTAGCCCTACTAGTCCACACTGTTTTGTAGAAGGAAATAAGGAAGATATTTCATTTATTGAAAAGTCTTTGCAAGAAGAAAAATATAGCATGTTTTTAAGAAAAGTTCATCCTAAGTTTCCAGATCAATTGTTATTAGATTTAATTAATGCATCATCCGAAAAATTTAAAAATTATGATATAAACTTGCGTGAAAATGTAGACATTGATGAAACTTCTATTATAAGATACAAAGAAAAAGAATTAATATTTTTAGATAGTGCAGTTATGCTTTATAGTATTTTAATCTTTTTTCTTGCGGGAATATTTTTTTTTATTCTTTAATTTTTAACTATAATTTTAATTCTTTATTGGTTTAACACTTCCAACGGTTGCCACATTCAATGCAGGTTACAAATGTTGTCATGGGCTCATCTGCTGAACGCGTCTGCATCTGGTAATAAGTACATTTATTAGAGTGACATTTTCTGCACTTGAATGTGTCCGTGGCAGCCTCCAACTTTACCTCGTATTTATTCTTATCTCTCTTGATCTTTGCCTGAATAAGTTCATCCCATTTCTCAGGTTTCATTTCTTGATGTGTCATAAAGGCAACCATGTTGGATTTTATATTTCCCAATTTAATATTTTCAACTAGTTCACTATTTTTAAGATTTATATAAACACTTCTTAGCCTATCAAGGTATATTTGGACAAAGAAGGGATTGTCCCACTTTTTAACAACCTTTCGATTAGTTGCCTCTTTTAATGCCCAGTTGTAGACACTCTTTTCCATATTTGTACACTTCTTTTCATTATTTACAAATGTAGTCAACTTTTCGCAAATATTTTTGCGGAATTTATCGGGGAATTCAATCTTTCGCATCATTGCTCGCATATACTAATAGATTTAAATGACTAATATTTAAATCTATATCAATTTTAATATTTATTTCATCTATTAATATTTTATTTTCTTATTTACCCCTTTCTTGGAATGTGATCTCTTATTGTTATTAATTTGTTTTTTTACATTTATTTTTAAAGTTTTGGCGTAGTGTTTATTATGTTTTTTACTACGTTTTATTTTATGATTTATCTGTGAAGTTCGGTGTTTCTTGGATTCTCTATATTTTATTTTTTTTGATATATTTTTTTGATTTAAAGAAATTTGCTTTTGCATAGTTTTTTTTCTTTTTCCTCCATAATCATAAGGATTTGATAAACTTTTTGCTTTTTTATGCAATCTATCTTCAGGGGAATAGTCCTCTTCAAATTGGAAAAATGCCCAAGGATCAGCAACTGATTCCAAGCTATTTGTTCTTTCACTTATATTAGGTTCAAATTCTCTTTTTGGACAATCAAATAGAAGCATAACTGTGTCACTTGCAGCTATACCAGCCTCTCCAAAATCTATTATCCCTATTTCAGCATTCTCCAAATCATCCGGATTTAAAACAAAAACATTACCACTATTTAAATCATTATGAAAAAGAGTATGTTTAATTAAACAAGCAATAACATCTTTTATTTTTTTTTTGATCATTTTGCAATAGTTTGCAAATAATGGATAGTCTTCCTTGTTTAATAATTGTTTAATTGAAACACCTGGCATGTTCTCCATAACAATATAAAATAAATATTTTCTATGAAAATCCATATCATCCATTTTTTCTCGCGTTAATTTAATTTTTCCATAACGAATTATTTGTGGAGAAAAAAACCCACAAGTACCATTCAATTCTTTTGCATATTCTTGAAATACTATTTCTAATACAATTTTTGATTCAATAATAGTATTGCAATCATAATTATACAGTTTTAAAATTCTTGTTGTTTCACCTTCTTTAAAAGAAAAAACTGATCCTTGAACTGCTAGTTTTTGTCCGCGTTTATCTTTACCCCAGGTTCTTGTATGAACTGAAAGTCTTTCACTTCTATCTTTTTTTTCAAAAAAATCATCTAAAAAATGTTGAGAATCTGCATCATAAGAGGTTAAAACTCTTCTAGATTTTTCCAATAATCTTAATTTTACTTGTTGAGCTCCTTCACTTTGTGTAAATAATCTTTGATCAATATTTTCCATAATACCTTCATCTTCTCCTTCCCCTTCTCTTGGAGTTTCAGTTGGATCGCGATACTCTTGGGATTCTCCTACTTCTACTGTTAATCCAAATGGGTTTTTTGACATTATTCTATTTATTAAAATATACTAAGATTATATTTTAAATAAAAAGTTTACACGATTGAACATTTAAAATGGGACGCTATTCGGCGCCCCACTTTAGATGTTCAAGGAAACCGTTACCGATAAATCAATTGAAAGGCATTCCTCCAAAGGAGGAGTTGTCCCAATTCAAATATTCATCGGTGTAAAAAGTAAAATTTATTTGTTAGTTTCTACTTGCTAGTTGCTAGTTGGAATCCAATGCACCACTTTTACCTTTAATAAACTAATCTTTTTAAAAATAATATTATAATTTAATATAATATATGCCAAAGATATTTAACATAAATGATAGTAGACAATTGCAAATGAATAAATTTGTATTAAATAAAAAAACCAGCATTAGATATAAAAATTATTATTTAAGCTGTTATCGTGAAAAAAATATTATTGATTTTAATTATAAAAATAAAGATAAGGATACTGATCTACAACAATGGATTATAGAACAAGATAATGATGATAATAATGTTTACTATATTAAAACAGCTTTTGTAAGGCTTGATAATAAAAAATATTTAGGATATTTGGATAAAGATGGGTTTGTTGAATTATTTGAAAATAAAGATGAATATACAAAGTGGAATTTTAAAACAAAAAAAAATTCTGCCTATTTTAAACTTGTTAAAAATTCTTTAAATGACAATTTATTTATAAATAATATAGATGTTGATAACAATATTATTTCGTATGACATGTTTGATACACTAATTTTTAGATATTGCAATGAACCTCATTTAATATTTAATATTATACAAGAAAAAGTTGGAAATCCAAATTATAAAGAGCATAGGTGTAATGCAGAACATGTAACATATACTACTTGTAATAATGGAAATATTGATGCAATATATGATACTATGAAAAATTTATATAATTATGACGATGCTACTATAGAGTATTATAAAAAAACAGAAATAGAAACAGAAATAGATAACATTTATCCAAACAATGAATTGTTTTTAAAGTTAAAAGAAAACGATATCATTGTTAGCGACATGTATTTAAAAGAAGAGCATTTAAGAAGTATTTTAAAAAAATGTGTAGAACATAATAGGAATATTTATGGAAACAAAGTTTATCATATAAATATTGATAATGTAAAAATATATGTATCATCTGGAGGTAAATCACTCGGTTGGATATGGAATAATATTCCAGAAAAACAAAATATTACATATCATATTGGCGATAATTATCATTCAGATTACGAAGTAGCAATAAAATGTGGAATTAATGCCATTCATTATAAAGGAACGCCATATTCTGATAAGGAAAAATATTTAATCGATAACAACAATTTAGATCTTGCTAATTTATGTAGATATACAAGACTTTTAAATCCGTATCAAAAAGATATGCCAGAATATATAATATACAATGCAGAGGCAAATATTAATATACCTGTTTTGTTATTAATATGCAAATATTTAAATGGATTAGAAAAAAAATTGCTCTTTAATCTGAGAGATTGTTATTACATAAAAACATTTTATGATTTATTATATAAAGATAACAATATGTCTTATTACTTAAATTCTTCTAGAAATGCACTATTATATAATCCATCATCTGAATATATAGAATATATGAATAATATAATAACTGATAATTCAGTTATAATAGATACACAAGGTACTGGTAATAGCGTCATAAAATTTATAGATTCACATATATCAGACAAAACTAAAAATATAGATATTTTATATTTTTTTGCTGATAAATGGAATAAAAACATAAAATTGAAGTATCTTTTTGAAGATAACGCGCGCGTTTTAATTGAAGTTTTAAATATTAATCAACTAAATTCATTTATTAAACTAGAAAATGGAATTTCATATAGAGTAAAAAATGATTCTAATATGAATAAATACAAATCTATACATTACCCTATTATTCAAGCTTTTTGTAAATTAAAAAGTTTAAATCTGTCTTTAAATTTTAAACCTGAATATATAGATAACTTATACAATAATAATAACTTTTTTGGAAATTTTAATAATATAACAGGGTTTGAACATTTAAATAAATATTTTGATTGTCTGGGAGACCATGAAATAACTTTTAATAATTTATTACCATTAAACAATACAAAAATGACTGTAATATCGTTTCATACATTAGGAGATCCATATGATAAAGGAATGGATTTATCAGTTGAAGGTAAAATATTTAAAAATATTTACGAACCATATGTAGATAATATTTTTATTTATAATACTAAAAATTGTATAGAATTTAATAAAAATTTTGTCAACGAATATTTAAAAACATATCCTACTTTAAATGCAGGCGAACATTCAAGAGGATGCAATATGGGTTTCTGGAAATGGAAACCATATATTATAAAACATCATTTGGAACAAATCGCTGATAACGAAACACTTATATACCACGATTGTAATATTACAAGATATTCATATTACATGAATACAAATACTTTTCGTGAAAACATAGATTTTATATTTGAAAAAACCGGTTTAGATATAATAATACCAATAGAAAGACCAGATTTATTATGCAAGCACCACTGCAAAAAAGAAGTATTTGAAACAATTGGTGAAAATAATGATGATTATAGAAATTTTCCACTGTTAAATGCAAACAGAATTTTAATTAAAAAAACACAGTTGTCCGTTGATTTTATTAATGAATGGTTACATTATTGTAATTCTGGAGATCTTATTTTACTTGAAATAGAAAATGAACCTGATTTAAGATGGCATACACATGATCAGGCAATACTAACAGTATTATATAAAAAATATATTAATAATGATAAACTACCAAAAAATGCTCCTGGTTTTTACTTGAAAGACAAAATTATTAGTGAAGATACAATTATATTTTTATAATTTAATTTTTTACACTTTTGCCATTTCACATTTTTTAATGCAAAATACTTGAAAAGGTAGTTTTTATATTTTTATAAAATAATTTAAATGCATTGTATAATAAAATAAACCCTTAGTATAGTTATAATATAAATTGTAACTATATTTCTATTATTAAACATTTGAACCGTTATTTTTATTGCTATCCTCGTCCTCATCCTCATCCTCATATTGCTCTTCACTCAATTCAGAACCAATATCTTCTAAAACAAGCGCACCTTCACTGGTTTCCTCCGAGTCATCTGCATCATCAACCGACTCGCTCTCGTCTAAAGACGAATTATTATATTCATCTTCATCTCCATCACTATCAACAACAAATCCATCCTTCAAATATCCATGCTTTGTCTTTTTAGAAGCAGAAATGTTATCTAACTCATCCTCCTCCTCCTCATCTTCTTGACATGTTGCAGCAAGATCTTCAAACCCTCCAAATAATTTCTCATAGATTTTTAACCATATTAGTTTTGGCAAATTTGTCAAAACAATTTTTCCATCATCCTGTTTTAAAAATGCAACTAATGCACAACTTCCAAAAAATAGAGTGTTATCAACTGGTGGAGGAAAATCATATTTATTTTCCATATTTGCCTTTCCGTCAGTCTTACCATAAACTGCAACTACATATTTTTTTCCGTCAACCTTTGAAACCCATTCAGTTTCCTTCTTAAATCCATCTGCCTTTTTAAATCCACATTTTTTGTAAAGATCACTTTCAGCATAATCCTTTACAGTCAACTCTTTGAGAGAACCACCCTTGTCAACAATAATTATGCCCACTGTAACATTTTCACTTGATGAAACCACGTTTTCTGTTACAATATTATTAGTTAATGATGATTCAATATCTTTAGTTTTCTTAGTTGCCTTTTTCTTTTCTGGCTTATCGCTCATAGCTGTATATTTATTTCATTTGGAATAGGTTTAAATAGTTTATTCAATAATATCTAATGACTTTAGAAACTAAGATTTATATTCAAGACTTTTCAATGGATCAAATTAAATTGGTGCTTCCTCGTATTGATATTTATTTTAAAACTCAACGTGACAGTATCCATTTCTATTCAAAAGATGAAGGAATTTTTGCACTTGAAAATAGCTCATTTTTTAAACTAAAACAGATAGATAAACCTCTGAAATATTACAAGGATTTTATTAAAACTGAAAATAATAAAAACTTTAGCCTAATTTTAGATGAAAGTTATTATGAAAAAACGCCAGTTTTATCCCAGCTGCCAGTTGACTATTTAAATGTTCCAGTAACTACATTTGAATTTTATAATAGTCCATTTCTAAAATTTATAGTAGAGGGTAAAATTCAATCAAATAAATCTAGTTTACGGTATGAAACTTTTACGCCATTAGATTTTTACTTTAAAACTAATGAAGATATTGAAAATTATTTTGTAAAACAAGAACTTAATGTGTTTTTATCTCTATTTTACTAATCTTTTATTATTATATGCTTCTCTGGATCATTCAAATATCAATAATTTCAGTTATATTTATTTTTTTGGTTCATAATTTAATTGGATTTTTAAAGTCTACATTGACAATTCCAAAAATAAAAGATTTAGTAACTACTCCCAATCAAAAATATGAAGATATGTTTAATGTAATGTCAACATCTAAATCAAATACTTTTGACCAGGGTCAGGATCAAGATGAAAGTGTAGAAGAATCATTATCTACAAATATGAAAGATGAATTAAAGAATTTTCTTAAACAGCAAATGAATGCTCCCATTTCTACTACATCTACATCTACATCTTCATGTACAACAGATATATCATTTTTAGATTCAATGAATATTAATTCATTTTCATCTTCTCAAGGAAATTATAGCAATTATTAGTCATTGACTATTTATAATAAAATTGATTTAAATTAGATTGTTGTAGTTAATGAATATAGAGACTAATGACCACATTGTTAACAAAACTATTCTATTTTGTAATTGCAACATCCAATAAGTATGCAATTGATGAAACGCATGGTTTGAGACATAGTATGGATATTCTTCGTTTTACACATGAAATATTTCAACACGAGCTTCCATTGAATCCATGGTTAGCAGAACAAGAAAGACTTATTTATGTGTCATCCATTATTCATGACATGTGCGATAAAAAGTATATGGATGAAGATGAAGGTATTTCAAGGATTGAAGAGTTTTTGAAAGATAAATTGTACAAGGATGAAATTCTGGCTACAAAAAAAATTATTTCAACCATGTCTTATTCAAAGGTAAAAAAGATAGGATTTCCTGATCTTGGCAGACATCAAAATGCATATCATATTGTTCGTGAAGCAGATCTATTAACTGCGTACGATTTTGAAAGATGCATGATGTATAATATTCGACAACAAAATGGAAATATTATTGATGCGTTTGATAGTGCAAATGCACTGTTTGAACGTCGCGTGTTAAAACATATGGAAGATGGTCTTCTTCTTACACATTATGCCAGAATGAAATCGCAAGATCTACACTTGGATGCAATAAGCAGAATTAATACATGGAAAGCACTTATTAAAAATCCATCTCTTCTATAAAATAATTCATAAAAACTATTTTATAAATATAAACAATTTGCAAATTATATAAAGATTATAGTAGTATTATAAGTACAAAGCAAAATGAGTTGTTCAAAATTGAGTGAACAAGATATCCAAAATGTTCTAAAAGAACTTCCAAAGATAGAACTTTCTTATGAAAAATATGCACATAAGAAGGTTCATAATGCAAATTTTATTTTTGCAATTCCAGAAGGTAAAAAATGTTTTGCATGGTTTTCTACATATAAAAATAAAAATGTCTGTTATATTTTGCAAATTGCTGAAAATAAGAAGATTTGTAATGTGTATTTTGCGCTAACTAGTTTTGCTAGTTGCTTGAGCTATGGAACACTTTTATATGGTACAACTTTTTTAAATACAAATTCTGAATTAAGAACATCATTTTTTTCAGTTGAAGATATACTTTATTATAAAGGTTCTAGTGTTTCAAAAACTACATTTGAAAAATTGGAACTATGCAAATTTATTTTTGAGAATGAATTGGGGCAAAATTCTTTTTTAAAGAGGCAATTAATATTTGGTCTACCCATTATATATGATAATAGTGACAATCAATCCTACAATAAGATAATTCAACTTGCAGAAACATTGCCATATAAAATTAAATATTTGCAATATCGTTTTAATGATCCACGCGAAGATGTCTACAATGTTGAGTATTATAAAAATGGATCGCAATATCAGGATAGATCGCAGCAACAGGATAGATCGCAGCAACAGGATAGAACACATTTACAAGACAGAAATAGGTGTTTAAAAAAATCCAATTTATGTGAAGCTGTATTTAATGTAAAGCCAGACATACAAAATGATATTTATACTTTGTTCATATACGAAAATGGAAAGGAGGTTTTATACGATACTGCATTTATACCTGATTACAAAACTAGTATTTTCATGAACAAGTTATTTAGAATTATTAAAGAAAATGCTAATTTAGATGCATTAGAGGAAAGCGACGATGAAGAAGAGTTTGAAGATGACCGCATTGACAAGTTTGTATTTTTAGACAAGTCTTATAAAATGCATTGCATTTACAATTTTAAATTTAAAAAATGGGTTCCAATTAAGGTTGCAAATCGTGGCGATAGATTGGTGAATAGACATCAACTATAATTACAAATAAAATTAAAATAACGTGTAATTATATACTATATGTCAGCATCTCCACTTCTTTTTAAAAATGGAAACATTCCCGCTCCTTTAACAGGAGTAAATGGATCCTTAGTTAATACTGATGGTTCTACCTTTCCTGGGCGTTTATTTAGCTCTGCTATTCCTAATCATGGATTACCGGAACCTCTCAATAAAGTTCAGGCTGCTGCGTCCATTGTTCCTGGCCTAACTGGAGGCAGATCACGCCATTTACGCAAAAGAATAAATAATATTTCTAATATGTATAAGATGAAGGGAGGAAGAAAAAGTATTAAAAAGAGAGTTAGTCGCATGAAGAAACGAATTATGTCACGTTTTAACAAGAGCCGTCGTCATTTAAGAAAGACTCATCGCAAGTCTTATCGCAAGTCTTATAGCAAGTCTAAAAAAGGGTCAAGAAGGATGCGTGGAGGACATTCTCAGTTTCAAAATAACAACTCTATGACTGGAAGCTTTTGGTCTCCCGTCAAACTTCCACCTACTTTAAGTGCTTTAGCAAACCCCGTTCCAATTGAGCGCCATTCTAGCCACGTGAATTGCATTGATAACTATAATCATTTTACAAATAAAGGCTCTGCGTCAAAGGGCTGGTGGTAAATTTATGTCTTTTTTATTTTTATCAAGCACTTTCCTTGTAATGCCTCTTCACTTGTAGGTTTTATTTTAGGAGTGCGTATAGAAGATTTCCTGCACGAGGTACCAGGTTCATATATTACATCCCATTTTGTAATATCTGCATCATAAGTTGAAGAACCCGTCTGTATTATTTTATAATTGTTTTTCATGTAATACGCCTTGCGTTTTTTCCATTGATTTTGAAAAGGATCATGTTGATCTATAATGTCCACTACAACTGGAGTTGAATGTTTAGCGCGCAAGATGCGACCCACTGCCTGTTCTATATCTGTTTTTGGCGTGACCATGATAAGAGTTGTCAACGTTTTAATATCCAGCGCTTCTGCTGCCATTGAATAAGTTGCAATAATAACTTGTTTACTCTCGCTCTCTTTTAGAGCGGCTTCTTTCATTCCTCCAACGTAATATCCCACCGTTGTAATTTTTCTGTGCTGAATTGCATCAAAAATATATTTTAGAACATTCTTATTATGTGCAATAACCATAATCTGCTGATCTCCATTTTCCTTTAACATGTCCCCTATAACACGCAAAATAAACTCTGTGCGTGAGCTAAACTCGCAAAGCTTGCTAATCATTGTACTATATTTTGCTTGTCCCCTATAATCGTATTCCACCGTATTAAATTCCTCATTGTTAGATTCATAATCTAGCGCACGAACAAGCACTGCATCATCTTTGCCACGCACTTCTTTATGAATAATATCTCCCAAAAATAGTTTAAAAATGTGTGTTGTTCCATCCTTGCGATTCATTGTAGCAGAAAGGCCAAGCGTATAGTTTGTTACTAATTTAAAAAGAGCGCAAGAGAAGACTTCGCTGGAAATGTGGTGGACCTCGTCTATAATCGTTAAGCCAAAACTATCAAACATAGTTGCTGGATAGTCCTTCATTGACAAAGATTGCAGCATCCCTATTACAATATCTTTGTTTTCAATGTCTATTACCTGTCCTTGAATCTTTCCAACCCTAGCAGAAGGAAGAAACTGTTGAATACGTTCTATCCATTGATTCATTAAAAACTCCTTGTGAACTATAACCAATGTTTTCTTTTTTAACTGTGAAACAATATACAATGATAACGATGTTTTACCAAACGCGCACGGTAAATCAAGGAGACCGCCTCCTGTTTTATTCTTGTTAACATAATCTAAAAAATTTTTTACCACGGGTTTTTGGTTTTCACGAAGCTCGCCATTAAAGCCAATATCTATATCTTGTCCAAGCGTAATTTTAGATTCAGTTGGCTTGCCAAAATATTGTTCTCCAAAATAACGTGGCACATACAATTTTTTGTCCACCTCTCTAAAAGCTGGGAAAGTTTTTGTATTTTGTTGATTCATTCCTGGTGTAAAAGGTTTTACTGTGAGTTCTTTTTTAATAAATTGTTGTTGTTCAATTGTAAGTTCTTTTTTATACAAAGTGTAACCCTTTTGTCCCAAATATGTATTTAATATTTTAGGCGCCTCAAATACTTTATATGTGTTTATTTGTTGTTCTTCCTTTTGCATGCAAACTATATTCTAATACATTTAGTATCTATATTGTTTCTTCTTTTGTTTTTTTTGGTTAAAGCAGAATAAAATCTGTGGATATGATATATGGACAATTTTAACAGCTTATTCCAAAAAAGACATATGGGTCAGTTACTTCTCTCCATACTTTTTGTAATTTATTTAATCATGGGCTACAAAACCCCCGATTCTATTGCTGCATGGGTAGATACAATGTGGGGGAAAGTTATTGTTGCCGCAGTTGCATTAATGTTATTTGCCAATGCTAACCCCGTTTTAGGTGTCTTGGGTTTAATTGTTGCATATGAATTCATTGTTAGATCTAGTCACATGATTGGCGCATCTGCCATCGCAAGTGCTTACCCAACGGAAGAATACAAATGGTCTCCTTTTAGTCAAGAGAATCAATTTCCTATGACATTGGAACAAGAGGTTGTGAAAAACATGACTCCTATGGTGAATAGTGAGCCCAACGGCCCAGCAACATTCAAGCCCATCTTGGATCCTCAATATGATGCCGCGCCTATTCATGCTGGTCTTTAAGCCTTTTTGAAAATAATTTTAAAAAACTACTTAAAGGTCCAAATTTGCATTAAACTAACATTTCCATTTTAATGCAAATATTTTAAACTTAAACAAGGTGAATGTCTTAATTTTATCTACTCTTTATATATAGGCTTATATGTGCCGTTTATATCTTCAATACAATAAAAATCCTATTGCAAAACAAAATATATCTAAACTTGTGCATTTTTTAGAAACGGGAACTCCTAAAAATCCAGACGGATTTGGGTTTGCATGGATTAATAATTTAACCCAAAATTGGAGTATTTATAAAAACTCAACAATTTACACTGAAGACAATGAAGTGCAAAAAATAATAGATTTTATTATAGAATCAAATATTGTTGTTGCACATGTAAGATCAAATAATAATCCGGATTTTTTAAAAAATATACTTCACAATACTCATCCATTTTTACATGAAACTCAAATATTTTGTCATAATGGATCTACCCGCAGAGATGAAGAGTTTTCCACATATAATGCAATAAAATCAAAAATAAATGAAAAATATGTGCCCCTTATTCAAGGTTTAACAACAAGCGAATTATTTTTTTATTTATTTTTATCTATAAAGGACGCAGCCATACACTCAAAAAAATATGAGTTGTATAAAGATGTTTTACATGATTCGGTTGAAGAAATGTTTTATTGTCTTCAAGATTTAAAATTAAAAATTTTAGCTAATTTTATTTTTGCAGATGACAATTACATTATAGTAACAAAATATAAGACATGCAATTTAATTACAGAGGCAAGTAAAAAATTATTCTATGAAAAGACAAAAGATGAAATATGTGTTACATCTTTTCCAATTTTTCCAAATATGAAAGAGTTTATGGACAATACAATAATGCTAATAAATATAAAAACGGGCAAGGTAGAAGAATCATTTATTTCATGTTTTATTGTTCAACCTATTTAGACCAATGTAAAATAAAATAAAACAAACCAAATATCTTATACCTAGTACCTAATTTACAATTTATTAACTGTTTCTTTTTCAATTAAACTTGAAAAATAAGCTAGTCTTTTGGTTCTTATAGTTTCTTTATTTGCGTTACTATTGGAAGTTTGCAAAATTTCTGGAACACAATTTTCTTGACCACACAATTTAAGCCAAGAAAAATGATCAATATTGCGAAATGTTCCTACGCAAATAGACCAATCCTTCTCCGTTTTTTGACCAATATGTTTGCATCCATTCACATTTGTCATGGTTATATGCTTTAACCATGGACCAGTTTTTACAACAATTGCATAAAATGTGGATAAAGATCTCCATGGTATTATTTGCATCTTATCTGCAGGTTTTCTATATTTACATTGGATTGCATAATATGCGTCATCTTTTTTTGAAAGCAAATCTATACCATAATCATTTTTAGTTAAATGAAATTGAATTTTAAGTTCTTTTGGGAAATCCTTGTAAAACCACACTTGTTCATGTTGTAATACTTTTTCTAAATATAAATAGCAAAAAGCTTCAAATAAATCTCCTTTTTTCTTTTTATTATTTGCTTTCTCCTTTAATTCAATCATATTGTGGGCTTTGCATCCCTCAATATGATTTTCTATTTCTTGCATTAAACAGTCAAATTTGTTTTTTTCAATTTGAATATTTTTTAAAATCAACTCTTGGATTGTCTTTTTTTGAAGTTCACTCATATAATATTTATATTGTAGGCTAAATTTTAAATTATTTTACTAATACTCTTCAAAAGGTGGCATTTTGGGTGGCGCGGATGAAGCTCCTCCCTCTCTTGATCTTCCTTTACCTTTACTTCCAGTAACACTAGCTGCTGCAGTAGCAACAGTTGTAGCTAAACCGCTAGCATTACCAGATGCTAGCTGAATAATTACATAAAACAATGCTAATATTAAGATAAAAAGTGCAGCAGATAAAATCATTTGAACAAATGGATTTGCTAAAATCTGTTGCATGGTTGGAAATTTAAAATCACTTGCAATTTGGGTAATCACCTCTTTAGTATTCTCTTCATCTGCTCCAGTTGGCTTGCAATCTATATATATTTCATTTCCATTTGCTGCACCTGGACCATTTTCATTGTAAAAAAGTTCGCCACCCTTTTTAATGTCATAAATATTTTCAAGTATAAAAGTCTTCATCTTTGTTAAAGCATCGCTGGTTATATCAATTGCAGCATCATTCACATTGAATACAATATAATCAACATTGCCCGTGCAGTCCTGATAAGGAACGGTTCCGCTGTAAGAAAAATATGGTTTCTTGGGAACAAACTTGCCCAAATTAAAACCGGTTAAATTAATTTGTGTTGATTCGCCATCAACCGGCGCATTTGCAGACATGGTTTCAACTATTTGGGTTAATAGTTGGCTCGCAGATGTAACGTAATTTGAAACCCTTATAGGAACACAGACTAGCAAAGGAGTTTGACCCGCGCACAAATGAACAATGATCATTTCCGCATCTGTTTTCTTCCCATTGTAAGCATGAAGAGATGGACTGTATAAGCGAATCTGGTCTACATAATAGTTGTACTTGTTATATACTACTGGATCGCTAGATCCTCTGTCGTAAGACAATTGAATGTAATCGTTGCGATTTGTTCCAGTAGTGGTGCTGTCTGCATAAGCGAAACTGTATGCACACTTTAAATCGCAATAATTATCTCCTATGAAATTTAATGATATATTTTTTGGGGCTGTAGCATTTGGGCAACTCATTAATATAATTGTATAAATTAATTGCATAAATAAAATATATTTGTGTATCGTAGATGAAATTAACTAAAGGAAGAATCAGTAGGGTTTTAAAATGCAAAAAACAAACCATGAAAAATAGGCAGAACCCAGCGATTTATAGGGAAGCTTCTAGATCAAAGAATTGCACATTTAGAAGCAAGAAACCTCTTAATTTGCGAATTAGAACACTGAAACACATGTCTTTATAAATTGTCACTGAAGTTGATCACATATTAAATTTTACATCTTTTATATTTTAATAAAAGGTGTAAAATAGTTACTTTGTTATAATTTTACTAGTTAAAATCTGTTGACACAGTTTAAGCTCCTTCGATTATTATTATATTATTATTTATAATATCATTTGTGTCATTATTTGTGTCATTATTTGTGTCATTATTTGTGTCATTATTTGTGTCATTATTTGTGTCATTATTTGTGTCATTATTTGTGTCATTATTTGTGTCATTATTTGTGTCATTATTTGTGTCATTATTTGTATCATTATTTGTGTCATTATTTGTGTCATTATTTGTATCATTATTTGTGTTATCATTCGTTTTTTTAAATCTTATATGTAAAAATTTACGCAACATATTAAGATCTGCAGAACTAATTTTTCCATGCCCATTTAACGAGCCTTTAATTTTTTCCCCAAAAGGTCCTATGCTATAAGTTACGGTGTAGTTATATGTTTCATTTCCTTTTAATTTTTTAAAAGTATGTTTATTAATATTCTCTTTTGTTACTGTTGGATTATTTGTTGAAGGTTCTAATTTAATTTCATACGTTATTGTGTTATCAACCATTCCTTGAATAACTTTTGGTACAGGATTCCAACTAATAGTTGATTTATTGTGTTTAATAGGGGAATGTGTTATACCGCCATTTAAAGTAATGTAATCTAACTGAACTATATTTTTAAACAGTAAATTTAAATTATCTGTATTGGTTGCATCTTTTATAAAATATGCAGTGCTTGTTTCACTTATATTAGAAAATGCGGATCCTAATTCATATGATATATTTACTAAGCTAGGAATATTTCCCATAAAATAGACGTTGGATAAATTTGAGCAATTATCAAATGCACCATCATCAATACTGTTAACACCTTTAGGAATAGTTATACTTGTCAAGCTTGTGCAATTTGCAAATGCATCTACCCAAATTCTTTCGATAGTTTCAGGAATAGTTATACTTGTTAAGTTTGAGCAACCAGAAAATAGATAACTGGTAATAAGTGTAAGCCCTTCTTGAATGATTATACTTTCTAAAGCCATGCAATTTTCAAATATAGCAGATCCAATATCTTTAACACTTGCAGGAATGATTATGCTTTCTAAACCTGAATTACAAAATGCATATTCTTCAATATTTGTAACAGTTTCAGGAATAATTATACTTGTTAATCTTGTACAATTGATAAATGCACTGCCGCCAATACTTTCAACTTTACCAAGAATAGTTACGCGTGTTAAATTTTCACACTCATCAAATAAGCTATTATTAATAGTTGTAACACCTTCTGGAATTATTATGTTTGTTAAACCTGAACCAGAAAAAGCTGCATTTCCAATACTTATAACTGTTTGAGGGATTGTTATACTTGTTAAACCTAAACAACTTGCAAATGCGTATTCCCCAATTGTTGTAACACTTTCAGGGATTGTTACACTTGTTAAATTTTTACAGTAACTAAACATATTATTGCCAATACTAGTAACACCTTCTTGAATTGTTACACTTGTTAAACCTGAATTATAAAATGTAAAATCTCCAATACTTGTAACAGTTTCAGGAATAGTTATACTTGTTAATCCTAAACAACTTGCAAATGCGTATTCCCCAATTGTTGTAACACTTTCAGGAAAGGTTATGCTTCTTAAATTTTTACAGTCACTAAATAAGCTATCATTAATAGTTTTAATACCCCCAGGAATAGTTATATTCTCTAAAGAGGAACAACTGTCAAATACATATGCTCCAATGCTTGTGCAAGTTTCCGGAATAGTTATGTTTTGTAAACTTGAACAAACAGTAAAAGCAAAATCTTGAATACTTGTAATGTTACCAAGAATAGTTACGCGTGTTAA
>Ga0209188_1000362_pt1 | contig 45963 bp, 56 predicted proteins | sample C_130625_EF_Meta_FD_187307 | JGI IMG/M metagenome (GOLD analysis project Ga0209188, IMG submission 187307) | Freshwater microbial communities from Lake Croche, Canada to study carbon cycling - C_130625_EF_MetaG (SPAdes) (version 2) | ecosystem: Environmental > Aquatic > Freshwater > Lake...
GGCCAAAAGCATCGCCACAACGCCGGTTCCAGCGCGCAACGCAGGCAGCAGGATGGCCTGGAACGTTGGACTCAGGCGCTCGGAACTAGTTCTGAGCCAAGATTGAATCAGCCTGCGCTCCGGCGGCAAGGCACCCGTGCTCGAGGTTGCCGCAAGCACCGGAGTGGTGAGCGAACCAAAAACCAAAAATACAAAGAAGAACGCCGGCGGCAAAACCGAGGCGAGCCAAGGCTCTGGCGCAACCGACTGGTTAGGCGCAGCTGACACTAGCATCCAGGTAAAAAGAGCATAGGTTGAGGTTGCGCCCAGCCAACCAGGCCACAAAACCTCGGCAAAACCAAGTTGCCGTCCCAATCGAAAAGCGGCGTAGGCGATGAAAGCCGAAAAGCCGAGCGGCAAAAAATTCAGAACAAAGCCGGGAACCGCTGTCGCCGCAAGTTTGCTCGCCGCGAAAACCAACGGCACTCCGTGAGCGGCAAACCAAACATCGGCCGAAGCCTGAAAACTGACCGACCAAGGAGTGGAACCGTCGTTATCGATGAGCCAGCTGATGGTTAGTGGAACCAACGTGATTCCGATTGCAACCGCGATTAGAAAAAGAGCTTGAAGGGCGGCAACCAAAAAAGTGAGTCTGCTTTTCACAATGACCCCTTGCGTAATAAAAAACGGCTGCCGACGCAGTTAAGACTAACGCCGGCAACCGTCATTATTTGGTTAGAGAGCCGCGTAAACCTCACGCATAAGCTTGGCGGTTTCGCTAGGAGTCTTGCCGACCTTTACGCCGGCAGCCTCGAAAGCTTCTTTTTTCGCTTGGGCGGTGCCAGCTGAACCTGAAACGATTGCACCCGCGTGGCCCATTGTCTTGCCCTCAGGAGCTGTAAAACCAGCAACGTAAGCCACAACCGGCTTAGTGACGTGTGCCTTGATGTAAGCGGCGGCTTTCTCTTCTGAGTCTCCGCCGATTTCACCGATCAAGACAATTGCCTTGGTCTCTGGGTCGGCCTCGAAAGCCTCGAGTGCGTCGATGTGGGTTGTGCCGATTACCGGGTCGCCACCGATTCCGATTGCGGTTGAAATGCCGATGTCGCGAAGTTCAAACATCATTTGGTAGGTCAGGGTGCCCGACTTTGAAACCAAGCCGATTGGGCCAAAACCTGCGATGTCCCAAGGGGTGATGCCGGCGTTTGACTTGCCCGGGCTGATGATGCCTGGGCAGTTCGGGCCGATGAGGCGAGTCTTTGAACCGTGGTTCAGGTTGTAGGCCCAAGCCTCAGCGGTGTCGTGCACCGGAATGCCCTCGGTGATTGCGACAGCAAGAGGGATCTCGGCGTCGATAGCTTCGATCAGCGCAGACTTTGCAAAAGCTGGCGGCACGAAGATAACCGAAACGTTTGCGCCGGTTGCAGCCATTGCCTCAGCAACGGTGCCGAACACAGGCAAGTCTTTGCCCTCGACGGTTACGGTCTCGCCAGCCTTACGGGGGTTCACTCCACCGACGATGTTTGAGCCGCCCTTGAGCATGCGCGTGGTGTGCTTCATTCCCTCAGCGCCGGTCATGCCCTGAACGATTATTTTTGAGTTCTCGTTTAGAAAAATAGCCATTTTGTGTAATCTCTCTCGACTAGCGGTTAGCTAGCTCGGCAGCCTTGTCGGCGGCTTCATCCATGGTTTCAACAACAGTGACAAGTGGGTGGTTGTATTCAGCCAAAATGCGGCGACCTTCAACCACGTTGTTGCCATCGAGGCGCACAACTAGAGGCTTTGACGCTGAGTCGCCGAGCGAGTTCAACGCACCGATGATGCCGTTAGCAACCGCGTCACAAGCGGTGATGCCACCGAAGACGTTTACGAAAACGCTCTTGACCTGAGAGTCACCCAAGATAACGTCGAGTCCGTTAGCCATAACCTCAGCTGAGGCGCCACCACCAATGTCTAAGAAGTTAGCTGGCTTGACTCCGCCGTGCTTTTCGCCGGCGTAAGCAACCACGTCGAGGGTTGACATAACCAAACCTGCACCGTTGCCGATAACACCGACCGAACCGTCAAGCTTCACATAGTTGAGCTCAAGTGCTTTGGCCTTGGCTTCAAGTGGGTCAACCTGAGCGATTGAAACGTGCTCGCGCTCGGTGTGACGGAACTCGGCGTTGTCGTCAAAAGTGACCTTGCCGTCTAGAGCAAGGATGTTGCCATCGTTGTCGAGAACTAGCGGGTTAACCTCAACTAGGGTTGCGTCTTCTTTTTTGAAGACGTTCCAGAGGCTGACGAAAACCGGTGCAACCTTGGCGGCGAGCTCGTCGTTGAAGCCACCAGCCTTGGCAATCGCAAGAGCCTTGTTTAGGTCGATGCCTTCGATGGCGTCAACCGCGATTTTGGCGAGAGCCTCTGGGCGCTCGACTGCGAGCTGTTCAATCTCCATGCCGCCCTCGACGCTGCAAAGCGCCAAGAAAGTGCGGTTTGAGCGGTCTAGCAAAATAGAGAAATAATGTTCGCTCGCGATTGACGCGCCCTGGGCAATCATCACGCGCTTTACGACGTGGCCCTTGATGTCTAAACCAAGAATGTTCTCGGCGTGCTCGCGGGCTTCGGCAACGGTCTTAGCGACCTTAACTCCGCCGGCTTTGCCGCGGCCACCAACCTGAACCTGCGCCTTGACAACTACAACGCCACCAATTTTGGCAGCCGCCGCTTCGGCTTCTTCTGGGGTGTCGGCGATTAGGCCCTGAAGAACAGGGACACCGTAGGCTTCGAACAAATCGCGAGCCTGATACTCAAATAAATCCAATGTTTTTCCGATCAAGAAATTTGGTAACGATTAAGCAACAACCGTTTAAGACTAACCTTTATTGCTCGGTGATTTTGGTGATAGGCGCAACTTTTACGAGCAAACGTTTGACGCCGATGCCGGCAAAACGAATCTCTGCGGTTTGCTTTGGCCCAGTGCCGGCGGTAGCCACAACCGTGCCGCTGCCGAAGTCGGAGTGTTCGACGTTATCGCCAACCTCGAGTTGCAAACCATCGTTGTTTCGGACCGACGAAATTGCACCCGCCCAAGCAGTTTTTGGCTTGGATGGCGTGCCGCCATAACCCGAAGCGCTAGTGCCGACACCACCAAAATTTTGGTCGTCGGCGATCGAGTTTCGGTATCGCGCGTTTGTCATTGCGCGACCGGCGCCAGACTCGCGCCATTCGATTAGCTCAGAGGGAATCTCTTGAAGAAAGCGCGAGGGCGTAGCCGACTCGGTTTCGCCAAAAGTCGTGCGGTTCATCGCCAAGCTCAAAAAGAGTTTTTGACGCGCGCGGGTGATGCCCACATAAAAGAGTCGACGCTCTTCGTTTAGACCGCCGGGTTGAATGAATGACATTCGGTGGGGCAACAGGCCTTCTTCGATTCCGGTCAAGAAGACGGCATCGTATTCGAGGCCTTTAGCCGTGTGCAGAGTCATAAGAGAGACCGAACCCGACTCGTCATCGATGTCATCGGCTGCAGCTACCAGCGCGACCTCATTTAAGAAATCTGGGAGGCGACCCTCGGGGTTGTTGCGCATGAATTCGCGCGCTACCGAAACAAGTTCTTCGAGGTTCTCGACTCTTGCTTCGTCTTGAGGGTCGCGGCTGTTTCGCAGCGACTCGAGGTAACCCGATTTGAGGAGCATCTCTTTGACGACGACATCTACCCCGCTGTCGGCCGCGAGCAACTCGAGGTCGTCAAGCAGGTCGCCTAAACCTTTGATAGCCCCAGCAACTTTCGCTCCGAAACCGATCTGGGCGACTTGCCCAAGCGCTTGACGAACCGAAAGGCCATTTTGAGCTGCAAAATTTGCGAGCTGAGTTTCTGAAACGTCGCCGACTCCTCGCTTTGGAACATTCAAAATGCGTCGAGTCGCGAGGTCGTCCAAGTTGTTCGAAATGGCTACGAGGTAGCCGAAGGCATCCTTGATTTCTTGACGTTCATAAAACTTAGTGCCGCCAACCACTCGGTAGGGAAGCGCGGAGCGAATGAAGATTTCTTCAAGCGCGCGGGTTTGAGAGTTGGTGCGGTAAAAAACGGCGATGTCTCGATAGTCGGTGCCGCCTCGGTGGAGCCGCGAAATCTCATCGGCGATGAACTGAGCTTCGTCGTGAGCTGAGAAACCCGTGTATCCGACGATTGAATCACCGCTACCACTGTCTGTCCAAAGGTTTTTATTTGGGCGATCAAAGTTGTTAGAGATAACGGCGTTGGCGGCCGAGAGAATGTTTTGAGTTGAACGGTAGTTTTGCTCGAGCAAAATCGTTGTTGCCCCAGTGAAGTCTTTTTCAAACTCAGAAATATTTCGGATGTCGGCCCCGCGAAACGCATAAATCGACTGATCGCTGTCTCCCACCACGGTGAGCGAAGCCGGGCCTTGAATGGCTCCGGTGCGCGGATCAACCTGGGCGAAGTCGGCCTCGGCCTCGCGGGTGAACTCGCGAATCAGGGCATATTGAGCGTGGTTGGTGTCTTGGTATTCGTCGACCAGAATGTGACGAAATTTGCGCTGGTATTGCGCGGCAACCTCGGGGAAATTTCGAAACAGGTGCACAGTTTCGCTAATTAGGTCGTCGAAGTCGAAGGCGTTGTTGCGACGGAGCTCGCGCTGGTAACGGTCGAAGATTTCGGCGATCATTCGCTGCACCGGGTCGGCCATGTCGGCACCTCGCGCAAAACTTTCGGCGTCGGCAAGCTCATTTTTTGCATTAGAAATAATGGCCGAAACACCAGCCGGAGTGAGCTTATGAATGTCTCCGCCCATGTCGCGAATCAATCGCTTCAAAATAGCGCGGCTATCACCCGAGTCATAAATCGTGAAGTTCGAGTTGTGGCCGAGGCGCTCGCTCTCGCGACGCAAAATAGCAACACAGGCTGAGTGAAAAGTTTTGATCCACATGCCCTCGGCGCCCTCGCCCAAGAGGTGGTTGACGCGCTCGCGCATTTCGGCGGCAGCTTTATTGGTGAACGTGATTGCGAGAATCTGGCTCGGCCAAGCCTCTTTTTTAGCAAGAAGATGTGCGATGCGATGCGTCAAAACTCGAGTTTTGCCCGAGCCAGCACCCGCCACAATGAGCAGCGCCGGCCCGCGATATTCCACGGCAGCCTTTTGTTGCGGGTTCAAACCCTCAAGCAGGTTGGCGCCTGCCGCACCTTTTGAAGACGCATCGGCATTGGAACTGGCGTCGTCAAATAGAAACTCGAGGTCATTCATAACTTTAGAAAGCCTAGGCGACGCTAGCGACAGTTGAGGTCAAGCCCGCGTTGGCTAAAAAGTTGATGAATAGATCGGGTTGGTCGGCAAAAACGCCATCCACGTTTAAATCAACGAAGTGCTGAAAATATTCTTCGATCGAATATTTGGCCGACTCAACTTTGGCTGTCCAGCTGAAAACCGTTAGCCCCAAAGCTCTAGCGTCGGCAACCCAACTGTTAGGCGCACCAAACTGTGCACTGCTGCCCTCGGGCACCGGCTCACTCAACATGTTGTGGTCAAAACTAATGCCGTCAAAGTCGGCAGCGCAGCGCTTTAAGAACTCGTCTGCTGTCTCGGTTTTTAGCACGTCATCGATGCGCCACTGCTCAGTGAGCAGCACAAACGTGAGGCCTTCGAGCGAACCGGCAGCTGCCAAACCCGCCTTGATGTCGCGCAAAACCTCATAGTCAAAAGTCTCAATCACAAGTTTGAGGCCGCGTTCGCGCCAGTTGCTTGCCAGCAAAGCCTCAACCAGAATCGCGCCCGAGTCGAGACCCGCTGTCTTGAACAGCCAAGCAAACTTGACCTCCAAAATCAGGGTCGTGCCTGCTTTGGCAAAATCGGCGCTTAAAAATTCTTCGAGCGTCGGAATCTTGAACTGACCGTCAAACTTTGCGCTGCCCGAGCGCTCTTCGGGCAGACGCTCCTTGGCTCGCAGCAACCGGATTTCATCCAGGGTGAAGTCTTGAACAAACCACCCGTCAATGTCGCGCCACGGCAACTGCAAAATTCTGCGGCGGTCGGCAAACTGTGGCAACTCGGCAACGGTTGTTGTGCTTGAAAGGTCAGCGTCGTGCAAAACCACGAGCTTGCCGTCTTTAGTAGGAATCAGGTCGCACTCAACAGCGGCCACGCCCTGCGCAAAGGCCAGCTCAAAAGACTCAATCGTGTTTTCGGGCCGATAACCGCAAGCACCGCGGTGACCAAAAATCGCTGGGATGACCTGCATGCGCTGCTACTCCCACTCGATGGTGCCGGGTGGCTTGCTGGTGACGTCGAGCACGACGCGGTTTACGCCGTCGACCTCGTTGGTGATTCGGTTCGAGATGCGCGCGAGCACGTCATAGGGAACGCGAGTCCAGTCGGCAGTCATAGCGTCTTCACTTGAGACCGGGCGAAGCACGATTGGGTGGCCGTAGGTTCGGCCGTCGCCCTGAACTCCGACCGAACGAACGTCGGCGAGCAGCACGACAGGGCACTGCCAAATTTCGGAGTCAAGCCCGGCTGCGGTCAGCTCGGCGCGCACGATGGCGTCGGCTTTGCGCAGCAGGTCGAGACGCTCCTTGGTGATTTCGCCGACGATGCGAATGCCAAGACCTGGGCCAGGGAACGGTTGGCGGCCAACGATTTCTGGTGGCAAACCAAGCTCGGCGCCGATGGCTCGAACCTCATCTTTGAAAAGATCGCGCAACGGCTCAACCAGCTCAAACTGCATGTCTTCGGGCAGGCCGCCAACATTGTGGTGGCTCTTGATGCCGGCGGTGACCCCGCCTCCCGATTCAACAACGTCTGGGTAAAGAGTGCCTTGAACCAAGAACTTGATCGGGCGGTTGTCGGCTTTGGCCTCAGCGATCAGCGCAGCCTGAGCTTCTTCGAAGGTGCGAATAAACTCGCGGCCAATAATCTTGCGCTTGGTCTCGGGGTCACTCACACCGGCCAGCGCGGTCAAAAACTTTTCTTCAACATCGACAGTCACCAGGCGAATGCCGGTGGCCGCCACATAGTCACGCTCAACCTGCTCGGCTTCATCTTGACGCAGCAAACCATGGTTCACAAACACGCAAACCAGTTGGTCGCCAACAGCTTTGTGAACCAGCGCTGCGGCAACCGCCGAGTCAACACCGCCCGACAGGCCACAAATCACGCGGTCGGTGCCAACCTGCGCGCGAATCTTTTCGACCTGCTCGGCAATCACGTTGCCCGAGTTCCAGTCGGCAGCAATGCCAGCGGCGTTGTGCAAGAAATTTTCTAGGATGTTCTGGCCAAACGGCGAATGTTTCACCTCGGGGTGCCACTGCACGCCATAAATCTTGCGTGCGTGGCTGGCGAAAGCGGCCACCGGCGTGGTCGCGGTTGAAGCCAAAACCTCGAAGCCGGCAGGAGCCTGGGTGACCTGGTCGCCATGCGACATCCACACAGTTTGGGCGGCCGGCTGGCCATCCAAGATTTCACCACCGGCTTTGACGGTCATGTCGGTCGCGCCGTATTCGCGAATGCCGGTCTTGTCGACGACGCCACCGAGAGTTTTAGCAATGGTCTGAAAGCCATAGCAGATGCCGAGCACTGGAACGCCGAGTTCAAGAATCGCTGGGTCGAGCTGAGGCGAACCAGGTTCGTAGACGCTTGCCGGGCCGCCACTCAAAATGATTGCCGCCGGGTTTTTAGCAGTCACTTCGGCAGCCGTTATGTTGTGGTGAACAATCTCTGAAAAGACGTTCGCTTCACGCACGCGACGGGCAATCAACTGGGCATATTGAGCGCCAAAGTCGACGACCAGAACTGGTTGGCTAATGATTGACCCCGCAGAGTGAAAAGGTTAAATGAGTTTTGAAATCTTGCTTCTAGTTTAAGCGATTAGGCGTCGCCAAGTTCGGCGCGAACCACCTTGGCAAAGTGACGCTCCGTGAAAAAAGAAAGCAGCGGAACGATTCCGCCCAGCGCGATGATGATGAACCGTTTGAAGTTCCAACGCATGAGGGTCCACAGGCGAAAGTCGCCAAAAAGATAAAACATGTAGAGCACACCGTGAACCTGAAGCACGGTTCTTGAAAGATCAAAGCCGGTCGCAGGCAGGCGCGTGGCGTCTTCGCTTGGTGTTACAAAGGCGATTGCAGAATCAGGGCCGCCGCCCCAGACGATGAAACCAAACGCATAGCGAATCACCATTTCGGCGACCAAAAGCAGCAAAAACCCGCCAGTTACATAAGACGTCACCGCGTAATAGCGAAGGGCGGTGCGGATTTGCGGAGCCTGAGACGCAAGCTGACTGGTGGTTTGGTTTGACATGGGTTTAGTCTAACTTTTTGGGGGCTCGAGGTTTGCGCGGTTTGGCGGGTGCTTTGGGTTCGGGCACGGGTTCAAGCACGGGTTTTGGCTCGCCTTTGGCCGCCTTGGCTTTTGCCGCCTTGGCTTTTGCCGCCTTTGCTTTGGCTGCTTTGGCTGCAGCGGCGGCTTCGGCCTCCAGGCGAAGGCGCTCAAGTTCGGCTGCGGCCGCGGCCTCGGCCTCTGCCCTACGACGAAGGCGTTCGTCTTCAACCAAACGCCACCACATGAACACTGCGAAGCCAGCAAAAACTGTCCACTCGATGGCATAAAACGCGCTCAACCAATTCACGTTATCGAGCGGTTGCTTTGGCGCATTCTTGAGCGCAATCGGGTCAAGCCCGGGCGCAAACTCACTTTCGGCCAAAGGCTGAAAAACCAAAAACTGTTCAAAACTGTTGCGCGCCTGCACCGGTTTATAAACGTTGATCAGCTGAGCCACCGAGAGGCTGTCAAACAAAAACGGTTTCTCAGGATGGCCCTGCGTTAGCGCCTCAGAGTCAGATAAGACGCCAGAAACTTTAACGCCGCCGCGACCAAACCGGCCCGACTGAAATTTGACGTGCGCAGCGACAGCGCGCTCGAAAGTCGGCGCCCAACCCCAAGCCACCGTCAGCTCGCGACCAACATCGGTCGGCTTTGACGAAGCCAAAACCTTGCTGTTAGAAATCAACCAAAAACCAGCGTCACCCAAAGGCTGAAAGCGACCAGAAATAATTTCAAGGTTGTTGAGATCTGGCTGCACAGTGAAAACTTTTAAGCCAACCAGCTCACCGCCCGAGGTTGCACCCGAAGTCGAAATCGGGCTCGGAGTTGGGTTCGCTGCGGGAACCGCGCGACTCAACTGCCACTGACCAAGCAACGCAAAAACCGCGGCCAAAGCCAAAGCGATTGCCAAACGCCCAAGCCAAGCAGTCGTGCGAGCTATCGCAAACCATTCCGCCTGGGCCTCACGACGCATAACTTGAGCCTAAGAAATCGATTTAGCGAGCGTTATAAGGAGCGACAACAACCTCGACACGTTGAAACTCTTTAAGGTCGCTGTAACCGGTGGTGGCCATCGCGCGACGCAAAGCGCCGATGAGGTTGGTGTTGCCATCAGCCGTAGTAGCTGGGCCAAGCAAGATCTGCTCGAGGCTGGCGACCTGGCCAACCTCAACGCGGTTGCCGCGAGGCAACTCGCTGAATGCTTCTTGACCCCAGTGCCATCCGTGACCCGGCGCTTCAGTTGCCCGTGCCAAAACTGATCCGAGCATTACCGCGTCTGCACCGCAAGAAATTGCTTTGACGATGTCGCCCGAAGTTCCTAAACCACCATCGGCGATTACGTGAACGTATCGGCCGCCAGATTCATCCAGGTAATCACGGCGAGCGCCAGCAACATCAGCGACCGCGGTCGCCATTGGTGCGTGGATTCCCAACACTGTGCGAGTGGTCGAAGCGACGCCGCCGCCGAAGCCGACCAAAACACCTGCCGCGCCGGTGCGCATTAGGTGAAGTGCGGCCTGATAGGTAGAAGCTCCGCCGACGATAACCGGAACGTCGAGCTCATAGATGAACTGCTTTAGGTTTAGAGGCTCAGTGTTTTTTGAAACGTGTTCAGCCGAAACGGTGGTTCCGCGAATCACAAAAATATCTACCCCGGCCTTGATGACAGCCTCGCTGAACTCAGCCGTGCGCTGCGGCGAAAGCGCACCCGCAACGGTCACTCCAGCAGCGCGAATCTGTGCGATTCGGTCGCGAATCAATTCGGCTTTGATTGGTTCGGAGTAAATCTCTTTTAGACGCTGCGTGGCTTTGTCGGCTGGCAAACCGGCAATTTCAATCAGCAGCTTTTCGGGGTTGTCGTAGCGGGTCCAAAGACCTTCGAGGTCAAGAACGCCTAAACCACCGAGGCGCCCGATTTTGATTGCGGTGTCAGGCGAAACCACGCTGTCCATCGGTGCTGAAATAACCGGTAGCTCAAACTGATAAGCGTCAATTGCCCAAGCGGTTGAAACGTCACGCGGGTCGCGCGTGCGACGCGAAGGAACAATTGCAATGTCATCAAAAGCCCATGCTCGAGTGGCGCGTTTGGCAACTCCGATTTGAACGTCATTCATAAAAATTCCTAACGGGTGCCGTAGTTCGGCGCTTCAATGGTCATTTGGATGTCGTGCGGGTGGCTCTCGCGAAGCCCGGCTGCGGTGATGCGCACGAACTTTCCGCGCTTCTGAAGTTCTTCGATGTTCTCAGCGCCAACGTATCCCATGGATGCTCGCAAACCGCCGGTTAGCTGGTGGGCGACCGAGGCGACAGTGCCGCGGTAAGGCACGCGACCCTCGATGCCTTCAGGCACCAACTTGTCTTCACGCAAAACGTCGTCTTGAAAATAACGGTCTTTGGAATAGCTCTTGGCCTCGCCGCGAGATTGCATCGCACCAAGCGAACCCATTCCGCGATAGGTCTTGAACTGCTTGCCACCGACAAACGTAATGTCGCCGGGAGCTTCGTCGGTGCCTGCGAGCAACGAGCCGAGCATGACGGCGTTTGCACCCGCCACCAGGGCCTTGGCGATGTCGCCAGAGTATTGCAAACCGCCATCAGCAATGACCGGAACTCCGGCAGGTTTGGCCGCGAGCGACGCCTGGTAAACCGCAGTAACCTGAGGAACGCCAACGCCTGCGACCACACGGGTTGTGCAAATCGAACCCGGGCCAACGCCAACCTTCACGCCATCTGCACCGGCGGCCACGAGCGCAGCCGCGCCTTCGCGAGTCGCGATGTTTCCGCCAATAATGTCGACGTTCTTAGCAAACGGTTCGCTCTTAAGTTTGGCAATCATTTCGAGAACCGCGCGGTTGTGACCGTGAGCGGTGTCAACCACGAGAATGTCAACGCCAGCGTCAACCAAAGCCATCGAACGCTCCCACGCGTCAGCGCCAACGCCGACAGCCGCGGCAACAAGCAAGCGACCCCCAGAATCTTTACTGGCCAACGGGTATTTTTCGCTCTTGTCAAAATCTTTCACCGTGATAAGCCCGCGAAGTTTGCCCGCGTCATCGATCAACGGTAGTTTCTCGATGCGCTGCTGAGCAAAAATCGCAATCGCGTCTTCGGGGCGAATGCCAACCTTGGCAGTAATCAACGGCATCGGAGTCATCACGTCTTTTACCAGCGTCGTGGTGCGCTGAACATCCAAGACAAATCTCATATCACGGTTAGTGACAATGCCAACCAGGATGTCGTCTTCGTCGACCACTGGCAAACCCGAAACTCGGTAGCGCGCGCACAGGTCATCCACTTCTTGAATTGTGGCAAGTGGGTTCGTGGTGACCGGGTGGGTGATCATGCCGGCTTCGCTGCGTTTGACCATGTCAACTTCGGCAGCCTGGCGGTCGAGCGAAAGGTTGCGGTGCAAAACGCCGATGCCACCCTGACGGGCCATTGCGATTGCCATGCGGGCTTCGGTCACGGTGTCCATCGCCGAAGAAAGCAGTGGCACGTTGATCTGAATGCGTTTGGTCAGCTGAGTTCTGGTGTTCACCGCGCTAGGCATAATGTCTGACTCGCCCGGCAAGAGCAACACGTCGTCGTAGGTTAGCCCAACAAAGCCAAATGGATCATTTTGTGTCATTTGAAAGCCCTCAGTTTGTGACCGCAAGTTAAAGGCAATTCTAGCCGTTAGAACGCGCCCGGCCCTGCCTCAACATATCGAAGCTCAAAATAGCCAAAGCCGACCAAACCAGTGCAAAACCCGTCCAGCGAACCATCGACATCGGCTCATGAAAATAAACCAAAGCAAGGATGAACTGAATCGTCGGCGTTAGGTATTGCATAAAACCAATTACTCGCAACGGCAGGTGCTGAGCGGCCGAACCAAACAAAATCAGTGGAACCGCAGTTAAGAAACCAAAGCCAGCCAAAACCAGCGCCGTGCCGAGCCCGTGCTGACCAAACTGCACCCCGTCGGTAGTGGATGACACCCACAACAGTTGCAACGCTGCCACCGGAAGCAAAAACCCCGACTCGAGCGCAAAACCGTGAAGCGGCCGAACCAGCCCGCCAAGCTTCGACTTTGCCAAACCGTAGATGCCAAAACTAAACGCGAGCGTCAAGGCGATCCACGGCAGCTGGCCATAATCTACGCTCAAAATCAAGACTGCGATGAAGCCAGCCCCAACCGCAATCCACTGCGTAAGTCGCAGCCGCTCGCCCAAAAACAAAACGGCGAGCGCAATGGTCACCAGCGGGTTGATGAAATAGCCGAGCGAAGTCTCAACAACCTGGTGGGATGCAACACCAATGACGTAAGCCTGCCAGTTGGCCATAATGAAAATTGCCGAAGCAATAACCCAAACTAGTTGCTTAGGTGTTTTTAGAACCCTTATCAGCGCTGGCCACCCGCGCGAAGCCGTGACCAAAATCAGCGCAAGACCAAAACCAAAAACGATACGCCAGGCCACGACCTCAGAAGGGTCGATGAATCCAACCGCAGAAATGATGAGCGGAAAACTACCCCAAATTAGGTAGGCACCAAATCCCAACGCCAAACCCCGCCCAAATTTCTTGGATGGAGCTGCCGCATCATCTTGAATCGCGAGCTCGAGTTTGGTTTTTTGAACCGCTTCTTTGGGCATCTATCAAGTCAATCAACAAATCGATAAACTAAAGGCCAGTTAGCTGTTTTTGAGGGGATCAAAATGTCAACAACATATTGCACAAACTGCGGAGCTGCGATTGCAACCGGAACTTTTTGCACGACCTGTGGAACCCCGGTTGGCGAAGCACCAGCCCAGACAAGCGCAAGCCCTGTGTCACCCGCTGCCTCTAGCCCGGCGGCTGCTGACCCAAGCTCTGCCTACCAAGCTTTGAACGTCGGTAAACAGCCACCGGCATCAATCAACACTTTGGCGATTGTGGCGCTCGTCACAAGCCTTTTGGGCGTTCACCTTGCAGGCATCATTTGTGGCCACATCGCGCTCAACCAAATCAAGACCACCGGCGAAGGCGGCCGTGGCCTGGCATTAGCCGGCCTAATCATCGGCTACATCTTTATGGCAATAGTTATCTTGATTATTTTGGCCTTATTTTCTGCGTTCGCCGCTTCTACCGGCAGCTACACCTCGGCCTAACGGCGAGGGCCAAAACGGTTGTCGTTGGGTTCGCCCAGGCCAGCCAACCAAACCAAGAGCAAAATTCCTCCCACAAACGGAATCAAGCCAAACCAAAGGTAATGACCCGAACGGCCAGTGTCATGCAGTCGGCGAACGCCTAACGACAAGAGTGGCAAAAGAAGTGCCAGAAACGGGATGGTTCTAGCCCCGAACATTGCGGCAAGCGGGCTAACCGCTGGAAGAGAAATAAACCCGTCGACCCAACCGAATGCGATAACGGCCAAAACAAAGAAAAGGTAACCGAACCAATATTCCGACTGAGATGCTCGGCCATTGAAGTTGACGTAGTTTTTGAAAAGCAAAACAATTGCTTGGCCAAACGAAACCCGACCAGAACCTGCGTTGCTCGATGGCACCGAAACACCTGGTGGTGCGTAAGTTTGCTGAGGCGTTGAGGTTTCAACGGTTGCGGATACTGCGGTTCCGCAGGTTCCGCAGAAAGCACCTTCAACGGCTTCGCCACAATTTGCACAATAAACTTTTGCCATTTCATTCCCCTTAAAAGTCAGCCAACGCAACCACCATAGCAAAAAGAAAACCCAGGCAGCCGGAGGTCATCCGTCGCCTGGGTTTCTAAAAGGGTTTGGGTTTAGCGAACCACGATTGCGAGCACGTCGCGAGCTGAGAGCACTAGGAACTCTTCGCCGTCAAACTTTAGCTCGGTGCCGCCATACTTCGAGAAGATAACCTTGTCGCCAACAGCGACATCTAGTGGCACGCGGTTGCCGTTGTCGTCGATGCGACCCGGACCAACAGCAATAACCTCAGCCTCTTGCGGCTTCTCTTTGGCGGTGTCTGGGATTACCAAACCTGAAGCAGTGACCTGCTCAGCGGCAACCGGGCGAACCACGATGCGATCTTCTAGTGGCTTAATTGAAACCGACATAATGACCTCTTTTTTATCAAAAATGGGATGGACGCGTTTTTCGCGCCTGAGTTCAAGTGTAAACCTTCGTTAGCACTCGGTCAAGGCGAGTGCTAACTCGAGCCGGCGATATGCTTGAGGTGTGAACCGCGAAGACTTTATAGCCCTGCTGTCGCCCGAAGGGCAACAGCTGCTCGCGCGAGTTGACTATGACAGCAAAACCGACCTCGTAAAACTTGTGAGTGGCCTGCGCGCCGAAGGTTTTGACCCTGCCCTGGTGGCAGCTGTGCTTTCGCAAGCCAAACTGCGCCGCCGCGCCGCCGCCAAGTTTGGTGAGTTTGCCGAGCGTATGCTTTTCACTGAACCGGGGCTCGAACAAGCCAGCCGATTGTCGGTAGCGGCGCTGCACGCCGGGCGCTTCAAGAACGCGGGCATCAAAACTGTGGCCGACCTCGGTTGCGGCATCGGCACCGAGTCACTGGCTTTTGCGAGCGTCGACCTCGACGTAACGGCGTTTGACATCGATGAGGTCACCGCCGCGGTCGCAACCTATAACCTCAATATCTTTGAAAACGCGTCGGTCGAGCAGGCCGATGCAACCACAATCGACACATCAGGGTTCGACGCCGTCTATTTCGACCCGGCTCGGCGAGACCTAAGCGGCGCTAAGGGCGAACGCGCGTCTCGCAAGTTTGACCCAGCTCAATTCGCTCCAAACTTTGACTGGGTGGTTGAGAAATGCAAACAACACGTGGCCAGCAAATCTGACAGCCCACGCGCCGCCGGCATAAAGGTCGGCCCTGGGCATCCGCACGAAGCCATCGACGATGAAGCCGAAGCTCAATGGGTTTCAGTTAACGGAGACCTAGTTGAGCTCTCGCTCTGGTTTGGTTCGGCCGCTCGCCAAGATGTGAAGCGCGCAGCACTTCTTATTGACACGGCCGGCAAACACCACGAAATCACCAGCGACTCGGCAACACGATTGGATGCTCCCTATGGGGAACTCGGCGATTTCGTTTACGAACCCGACAACGCGGTGATTCGCTCGCACCTATTGGGTCAGTTAGCCAACAACTTGGGGTTGCACATTTTTGCCAACGAAATCGCCTATCTAACGAGTGAACCGGGCAATTCATCCCCGATATTTTCACCGTGGCTCAAAGGGTATCGAGTTATCGACGACCTCGCGTTTGACCGCAAAAAACTCAAAGCCTACCTGCGCGATCGCAACATCGGCACGCTCGAAATCAAAAAACGCGGCAGCGACGTTGTTCCAGAGCAGCTTCGCAAAGAAATGGCGCTTAAAGGCAAAGGCGCCGCCACCCTAATAGTTACTAGGGTGGGCGACGCCCATCGCGTTTTAGTTGCTGAACCTCTAGTCGCCTAAAAGTTCAATCAAACTCAGTTCTTTTGCTGGTCCGGAGCAATCGGTGTGGTTGGCAGTTGACCTTGGTTACCAGGCAGGCCTTTGCCGCCCATCATTCCGCCAGGGCCACGACCGAAGTCGCCTGGGCCTGACATTCCACCCTTGTCTGGAATCGTAATAGTTTGACCGTCGGGAAGAGTGATTGTTGGGTTTCCGTTGCCGTCAAGAGTTATGGTTCCACCTTGTCCCGGTGCCACCTGAACTTCACCGCTCTGGCCCTGCCCCTGGTCGTCGCGGCCAAAGTGACCGCCCATCATTCCGCCAAACTGGCCGTCGCGCGGGCCTTGGTCGTTAGTCATGAACTGGCCCGGGCCGCGGTGGCCGTCGTAACCGTTGTCAGCCCAGTGGCCGCCAGCAGCGAGAGCGCCCATTAGAGCAAAACCTGCAAGGCCAACATAACCAGCAACCAAACCGGCGATGGCCAAGCCACGGCCTTTTTGAGATGTGTGCTTGATCTGTGAGAGGGCAACGTGTCCGGTGATGACGCCGGCCAAAGCGCCGAAGCCAGTGGCAGAGGTGGCGATTGAGACAACCGCCAAAGTGTTTAGGTGAGTCGAGTTGGTTTTCTCGACGAGCACGATCGGGGTTTCTACTTCAGTTGAATAAATGACGTCTGCGGTTGCAGCCTCAGCCGCTTTTGAACTTTTCTTATCTGCCATGGTGACTCCTAGTAATTGATTTGAAATGGCGGGACACAGTTAGTTGAACAGAATCTCTTGGGATTACCCTGAAGGGCTGCTGTTGCAAACCTGAAGAAAACAATATCAACTTTGCACCGTGGTGACCGGCAATGTCGAGTCGGTAACAAAATCGAGGGATGAGCCCGGGCGACCAGCCATCACCAACTGGGCGCCGAGAGCAGCGATCATTGCCCCGTTGTCGGTGCAGAGTTTGAAAGCTGGAACGCGAAGTTCGATGCCGGCGGCAGCGCAACGTTCGGCGGCCAGCTCGCGCAGGCGGGCGTTTGCCACGACGCCACCGCCGAGCAACAATCTTGAGACGCCGTGGTCGAGGCAGGCCGCAACGGCTTTGCTCACTAAAACGTCGACCACCGCCTCGCGAAAACTGGCGGCGATGTCGGCGGTTTGCGAGTCGCTCAAGGCGGCCTGCTGAGCGTTTTCGGTCACTTCAATGTGTCTGGCAACGGCCGTTTTGAGGCCGCTGAAACTGAAATCGTAACGGTGTTTTTCCATGTCTTTGGGCAAGGTCAAACCGCGCGGAAAACGTATCGCCTTTGCATCGCCGGCTGCCGCCACCCTGTCAATTTCTGGCCCGCCCGGATACTTCAAACCCATGACTCGCGCGATTTTGTCAAAAGCTTCGCCGGCCGCGTCGTCGATGGTTTCACCCAGCAGCTGCGCGTTATCCAAGAGGTTTTCTACTAGCAACAGCGAGGTGTGACCGCCGCTAACCAAAAGTGCGATTGTGGGGGTTTGCAGCTCACCGCGTTCGAGAATGTCAACGCCAACGTGCGCTACCAGGTGGTTCACAGCATAAATCGGTTTGTTGAGCGCAACGGCGAGCGCCTTTGCAGCACCAACGCCAACCATTAGCGCGCCGGCAAGGCCCGGGCCATTGGCCACCGCGACGGCATCGATATCGGCATAGGTTAGGCCAGCCTCGGCGAGCGCCGCTTGAAGTGTTGGTTGCAATGCCTCGAGGTGGGCACGGGCAGCAATCTCGGGCACAACTCCGCCGTATCGAGCGTGTTCATCCATTGAGCTGCTGATCACGTTTGCGAGCAGGGTTGTTCCGCGCACGATTCCCACGCCGGTTTCATCGCAAGAGCTTTCGATGCCCAATACAATCGGCTCGCGGTTTATTGGTTCGAACTCGGCTCGCATCACAATCGCGTCGACACCGTCGGGCTGGTAATAAGCCTTGCGGCGGTCGATCGCCACAAAGCCGAGACTCTCATAGAGCGCGGCTGCCACCGGGTTGTCGGCGCGCACCTCAAGGAACATCTCGGATGAGCCAAGCTGTCGGGCCTGCGCTATCAACAGGTTCATAAGTTTGCGCCCGAGCCCCAGCCCTCGAAGCTCGGGAGTCACCGCGATGGTCTGAACGTCGCTCTGGTCGTTGCCGCCCAGCTTGCTTAGCCCGGCGTAGCCAACCACCCGTTTGCCGCCTTCAGCCAGCTGAACTGTAGCGACCCAGTAATAAGTGTGGTCGGCAACTAGCTCGAGGTGAAGGTTGTCTTCGCTCCAAGCGTCGGTGCCGAAGCACTCAAGCTCGATTGCCATGATTGCTGCCAAGTCGGCTTCGACGGCAGCGCGATATCTGACCTCTGAGGGCTCGACGTGGTTCATCGCGCACCGCCTCTAGATTCGGAGGGGGCAGTCTCATTGCCCGCAGCAGTTACCGGTTTCGAATATTCAACCTTGCCAAAACGGGCGTGCGGCTTTGGCAACACCGCGTCGGGAGCCCGCAGGTAGAGCGGCGAGGTGTCGGCAAGCGTTTCGCCGGCGGCGAGTTGCGCTAGAGCCACGCGAGCTAGTGCGGTGGCGATATTAAATTCTTCAAGGATGCCCGGCCGCACGGGCACAACATTACGGTCAATCAGGTGTTCTTCGAGCGCTGCCGGTTTCGACACTGCGGGCGGGTCAACTCGAATCGGGAATCCGTGACTTGAAAGCCCGGTGTAGAGCGCCCAATAAACTTCACTTCGGCGGGCGTCGCTGGTGACGAGCAGCGGCGAGGTGGCAGACACCTGGGAGGCAAGTAATGGGTTTTGCAGTGCCGCCCAAGCTAGAGCGTCGAGGCTGACAGCGCCAACTAAATCGACACCGGCTGCCTCGGCAAAAACCGTGCCGGCGGCGATTCCCACGCGCAACCCGGTAAACGGCGCTGGCCCGCGACCCACCACGACGGTGTCGATCGCGTTTGCGTCGAGCGCAGCTATTGCCAACGCCTGCGCAATCGAGGTGCCAATGGTTTCGACGTGTTGCATCGCGTTGGCAAAACTCACTTCGGCAAGAACCTGACCTCCGTGCAAAACCGCGACCGAGGTTCCCGCAGACGTATCAATGGCTAAAACCCTCAAACTCAAAAGGTCACCCCGAGCCAACGTTCGCCCACTCCAATGATCGAGACTTCGCGCATCTCTTCGAGGGGGTTCGAGCTGCGAATGATTTCAACATCCAGAAAACTGTCGACGATGCCTTCGGTAAAACCGCGACCCCACTCAACGAGAACGATTGAGTTTTCAAAATCAATGTCGAGGTCATCGAGCTCTGCGGGGCTCGTCAAACGATACGCGTCTACGTGCACCAACGGCGCTTCGCCTTCGCGAGTTTTGTGGGTTCGCGCGATCACAAAAGTTGGGCTCGAAACCGTGCCTAAAACCTTGAGCCCCTCACCTACCCCTCGGCTGAGAGTAGTTTTGCCGGCACCCATCTGGCCGCTAAGCAAAACCAAGTCGCCCTTACGAAGATTCTTGGCTATCTTCAAACCCAGGTCGTGCATCTGTTCTGGGGTTTCAACTTGAAACCTCGCTAAAACGGTTTCGGTCAAAACGCCACTCCCGGCTCAAACTTGCTAGCGGGGTGCTCAGCCCCCGCAGAAGTTGAGCCAAAGTATTCGCGAACAAACCGACCGCCCATGCGAGTGACGATTTCATAGTTGATGGTGTCGGCAGCCTCGGCTAAAGCATCCACCGATAAATGCCCCTGGGATGGATCGCCAAACAACACGACCTCGTCGCCAATCGCAACTTCTTGTTGCCCAACGTCAAGCACGAACTGGTCCATTGCGATGCGCGAAAGAATTTTGTGGCTGACCCCGGCAACTTGAACAACAGCTTTGCCGCTTGCGTTGCGAGGCAAACCTTCGGCGTATCCAACCGGCACGAGCGCCAAGTTGGTTTCGTCACTGGTTCGGTGAAGGTACCCGTAGCTCACGCCCTCGCCTTTGTCGGCGCGCTTAACCTGCACCACGAAACTCTTGGCGGTCATTGCCGGCACTAAACCGTACTCGGCTCCGCGGTGGTCGCTGAATGGCGAAAGCCCATACAGAGCAACGCCGATGCGAACCATTTCGAAGTGCGCCCCAGGGTATTTCAAAGCACCGTCGCTAGCCACCAGGTGGCGCATTTCAAAACGTAGGCCTGCGCTGCGTGCAGTTTCAACGGCCGTGTTGAAACGTTCGATTTGGGCAAGATCGTCTTCGGTCGAGGTGCTCGAAAGGTGACTAAAAACAGCAACCACGTGGATGCGCCCGAGCAACGCGAGCTCAACGGCGTCGGCGACTAGCTCGGGCCAATCGCGCAGGTGGGCGCCGTTGCGCCCCAGGCCGGTGTCAACCTTGAGGTGAACTCGCGCGGTTTTGCCGAGTTCAGCAGCCGCTGAGGCAATCGCCTCAAGTTGAGCTGTGGTTGCAACGCTGAGTTCGACTTCGGCCTCAAGCGCGGCTTCAAAAGTTTCGTGGGGTTCGTGCAACCAAGCCAAAACCGGGGTTGTGACACCGGCCGCGCGAAGCGCCAAAGCTTCGGCGATGTCGGCGACGCCGAGGTAATCGACGTTTTCGGCTTCGAGACGGCGAGCAACTTCAATCATGCCGTGCCCATAGGCATCGGCCTTGACAACGCCCATTACTTTGGCTCCGCTAACTTTTGCGCGCATCGTCGCGAGGTTGGCTGCGACTGCATCCAAGTTGATTTCAAGCACGCGCATCGGCTGAGATTTGCCCGCGCTAGTCATCGGCACCCTCGGCCACAACAAAGGCACAGGCAATGCCTCCGTCGTGGCTAATCGAAAGCTGCAGGCGCTTGACGCCGGCTTGGGCGATGGTCACGGCTGATTGCCCGCTGGCCAAAATTACCGGGCGGCCGGCTTGGTTTTTTGAGACCTGAAGTTCGATCCACTTTAGACCGGTGCCTCCGCCGAGCGCTTTTACGAGAGCTTCTTTGGCAGCGAATCGGCCAGCCAAGGTACGGGCTGATGCCTGAGCCTCGTTTTCGGTGAAAAGTCTTTGAGCCAGTCTTGGGGTGCGAGTCAAGGCGCGCTCGAACCGGTTGATATCAACCAAGTCGACGCCGACGCCAAGAATGCGGGTTGCCATTATTCGACAGTAACTGACTTTGCTAGGTTGCGGGGCTGGTCAACGTCGAGGCCCTTGGCAGTTGAGAGCTCGAGTGCGAAACGCTGTAGCGGAATCACAGTGAGCAACGGAGCAAACATCGGTTCGGCTTGAGGCACAAAAATCACGTGCTCAGCAAATTCGCCAACCAAACTGTCGCCGTCTTCGGCAATCGCAATCACAACGGCACCGCGAGCGCGAATCTCTTGAATGTTCGAAATCACTTTAGGGTGCAAGGTTTCGCTATCGCGCGGGCTGGGCACAATCACGATTACCGGTTGGCCGGTCTCGATAAGAGCGATTGGCCCGTGCTTTAGCTCGCCGGCCGCAAAACCCTCAGCGTGAATATAGGCAAGTTCTTTTAGCTTCAGAGCGCCCTCCATCGCCACCGGAAACCCAACGTTGCGACCCAAAAACAGCACCGACTTTGCGTCAGCCATGTCGCGGCCAAGTTTGGCGACGGCCTCCAACCGCTCCAAAACCGAACTCACTTTAGCCGGCATCGTCAACAGCTCGCGGCCTAGCTCGCCAGCGGTTGCGGCCGAAAGCGTCTCGCGAGCCTGAGCCATAAAGAGTGCCAGCAAATAGCCCGCAGTTATTTGAGCAACCAGCGCCTTAGTCGAAGCAACCGCGACCTCGGGGCCGGCGTGCGTGTAAATCACGGCGTCACTTTCGCGCGCCAAAGTTGCGCCCTGAGTGTTACAAATCGCAAGCACCTTCGCGCCCCGCTCGGCCGCATATCGCGTTGCCATCAGGGTGTCCATCGTCTCACCCGACTGGCTGATCGCAACCACCAAAGTGTTGGGCGTGATGATTGGGTCGCGATAGCGAAACTCGTGCGAAAGCTCCACCTGCACCGGCACGCGAGCCCACTTTTCGATTGCATACTTTGCAATATCGCCGGCATAGCTGGCGGTGCCACAGGCAACAATGATGATGCGATCAAGGCCTTGGATGTCGGCCTTGCCGAGCCCGTCGATCTCAGAGAGCGTCACCCTGCCCTCGCTCGAAAGCCTGCCCATCAAAGTGTCGGCAACCGCCTGAGGTTGGTCGGCGATTTCTTTGGCCATAAAACTCGACCATCCGCCCTTGCTAGCAGCCGAAGCATCCCAGTCAACAATAAATTCTTCGAGCTCAACCGGCTCACCGGCAAAAGTATGAATCTCAACCGAGTCGCGCCGCAGCGTCACGATTTGATCTTGGCCAACACTGATTGCACGTTTAGTGTGCTCCACAAAAGCCGCAACATCGCTGCCCAAAAAGTTTTCTCCATCACCGAGGCCAACCACAAGCGGTGCGTTTCGGCGGGCAGCCAAAACCACGTCGGGAGCATCCTGGTGAATTACCAAAATAGTGAAGGCACCATGCAGGCGATTGACCACGGTGGCAAAAGCTTTAGGCAGATCACCCGTGGCCTCAAACTCGCGCGCAATCAAATGCGCCGCAACCTCAGTGTCGGTCTCGCTGCTAAATCGAGTGCCGGCCGCGGTGAGCTCGGCCTTGAGCTCTGAAAAGTTTTCGATAATGCCGTTATGAATCAGGGCAAGTTTTTGGTGCGGACCACCGAGGTGCGGGTGAGCGTTGCCGTCGGTCGGTGCACCGTGAGTTGCCCAACGCGTGTGACCGATTCCAATGTGAGAAATCGGCAACGGATGCTCTGCGACCTCGTTGATGAGAGCGTCGAGTTTGCCAGCTTTTTTGCGGGTCAACAGGCCTTCGGCAGGGTCAATAATGCTAACGCCCGCACTGTCATAACCTCGATATTCGAGTCTGCGCAAACCGCCAAGTAAGACATCCAAGGTTGACTTTGGGCCAACGTAGCCAACGATTCCGCACATAACTAATAATTTACGGCAGAATTGGGCTTTATGAGCGCTGACCTGAGTCCCTTTGTCGAAATCAAGCGAGCCGACTGGGCAGAACTGGGTCGAAGCACCGACTTGCCGCTCACTCAACACGAGATTGACCAGATTCGCGGGCTCGGCGATCGCACCGACCTTGCTGAAGTCGCCGAAGTTTATTTGCCCCTCAGCCGACTGCTTAACCTGTATGCCGCCGAAGCCGGATCACTTCACCGAGCCACATCTGAGTTCTTGGGCGAGCGCGCAAAACAAACCCCGTTCATCATTGGTGTCGCAGGCTCGGTGGCTGTCGGCAAGTCAACAGTGGCACGCTTGCTGCGCGAACTTCTGACCCGCTGGCCCGGCACTCCCTCAGTTGAACTCGTCACAACTGACGGGTTTTTGCACCCAAACGCTGAACTTGAGCGCCGCGGACTAATGGAACGAAAAGGTTTTCCGGAGAGTTACGACCGACTCGCGCTTCTCAAGTTTGTCGCCGACATCAAAAGCGGTGCAGAAGTCGCGACCGCTCCGGTGTATTCACACCTTATTTATGACATCGTCCCCGGAGCAAAAATTGAGATTCAACGTCCAGACGTCTTAATCGTTGAAGGTCTCAACGTTTTGCAGCCAGCAGGCCCAGGCCAGGACGTCGCGCTGAGTGACTTCTTTGACATCAAAATCTATGTGGATGCCGAAACCGAAAACATCACCGAATGGTTCCTAAACCGTTTCTACAAATTGCGAGAATCAGCTTTTACAAACCCCGACTCATACTTTCACCGCTACGCCGAAATGCCCGTTGAACAAGCACTCGAAAAAGCAAAAGAGATTTGGCAAACCATCAACCTGCCAAACCTAGTAGAAAACATTTTGCCCACCCGAGCCAGAGCAACTCTGGTCTTGCGCAAAGGCGCAAATCACGCAGTCGAAAGCGTTTTGCTGCGCAAGATTTAGAGAGCTAAGCGGCGCTCAACCACACGAGCGATGCGGTCAGCCCAAGACTGAGCAGTGCCCTCATCGGCCGCCTCAACCATTACTCTCACGAGCGGTTCGGTTCCCGAAGCCCTAAGTAAGACACGACCGGTGCCCGCGAGCTCAGCCTCGGCATCTTTCACGCAACGATGAAGTTCTTCGTCGCTCTCGACCCGAGAGCGGTCGACTCCCGCAACGTTTACCAAAACCTGCGGATACACCGTCATAACCTTCACTAGCTCGTGCAGCGATTTTCCGGTGCGCGCAACTTCAGCCAACAACTTGAGCCCGGTCAAAATGCCATCGCCAGTAGTTGCGTAGCGCGAAAAAATGACGTGGCCAGACTGCTCACCGCCCAGCGTGTAACCGCCCTCTCGAATAGCCTCAAGCACGTAACGGTCGCCAACTTTAGTTTCAATCAAATCGATTTCAGCGGCCTGCATCGCTAGCCTCAACCCGAGGTTGCTCATAACTGTCGCCACGAGAGTGTTGCGGGCAAGCTGACCGCGCGCTTTTGCCGAGAGAGCAAGCACAGCCATGATTTGGTCGCCATCAATGATTGCGCCCGTGTGGTCGACAGCGAGGCAGCGGTCAGCGTCGCCGTCGTGGGCGATGCCCGCGTCGGCGCCGTGCAACAGCACGGCTGCCTGCAACGCGCTCAAGTGGGTCGAACCGTAGCCCTCGTTGATGTTGAGTCCGTCGGGGTCGTTTCCGATTACGATCACTTTGGCGCCAGCGTCGACGAATGCTTGGGGCGAAACCGCAGAGGCGGCGCCGTGAGCGCAATCGAGAACGACGGTCAGGCCATCCAAGCGGTTTGGTAGTGCACCCAAAAGGTGCACGAGATAGCGATCTTCGGCGTCAGCGAATCTTTGAACGTGGCCGACTCCAGCCCCTAAAGGTGCAAGTTTGGTGTTTCCCACCGCAGCTTCGATTCGGTCTTCGAGAGCATCGGCGAGTTTGTGGCCGCCGCGGGCAAAGAACTTGATGCCGTTGTCGGGTGCTGGGTTGTGGGATGCCGAGATCATGACACCAAAGTCGGCGCCCATGTCGGCAGTCAAAAATGCTGTTGCTGGCGTCGGCAAAACGCCTGCGTCAAAAACGTCAACTCCTGAGCTGGCCAAACCGGCTGCGACGGCTGCTGACAGAAACTCACCAGAAATTCGGGGGTCGCGGCCAATAACGGCTCTGGGTTTGTCGCCACGCAATCGGGTTTCTTCACCCAAAATGAAAGCGGCTGCCTGGGCCAATGAAACCGCAGACTCAACCGTGATGTCACGGTTTGCGAGTCCACGCACTCCATCGGTTCCAAACAGCCGCGTCATAAAGAAAGCCTAGAGCTTTTCGGCCTAGATGCCCGAGAAGATTAACGCTTCGAGAACTGTGAAGCCTTACGGGCCTTCTTAAGACCGGCCTTCTTGCGCTCGATAACACGTGCGTCGCGCTTCAAGAAGCCAGCCTTCTTAAGAGGAGCGCGGTTGTTGTCGCGGTCGATTTCGTTCAACGCGCGGGCGATGCCAAGACGCAAAGCGCCGGCCTGGCCTGCAACTCCACCACCGGTGATGCGGGCGATAACGTCGTAGCTGCCCTTGAGGTCAAGGATGGTGAACGGGTCAGTGATTAGCTGCTGGTGAAGTTTGTTTGGAAAATAGTCGGCAAGTTCGCGACCGTTAACTTTGATGCTTCCGGTTCCCGGAACCAAGCGAACGCGAGCGATTGCCTCTTTGCGGCGACCAAGGCCTGCACCCGGCACGGTCAGTGCTGGGCGGGCTGCCTTAGGTGCTGCAGCGGCAGCAGGTGTCTCGGTGGTGTAGCTGTCGGTCGCAACAACTACTTCTTCAACTGCAACTGCAGCTTCGGTGGCTTTTGCCATGATGAGTCTCTAATCTTCTCTGTGGGCCAGTGACTACTGGGCTACCTGGTCAATAATGAACGGCTTTGGCTGCTGTGCAGCGTGTGGGTGCTCAGCACCGCGATAAACCTTTAGCTTCGAGATCTGGTCAGCACCAAGCTTGTTCTTTGGCAACATTCCGCGGATGGCTTTTTCGACTGCCTTCTCTGGGCTCTTCTCAAGTAGCTCTGCATAGGTTGTTGCGGTTAGACCACCTGGGTAACCAGAGTGGCGGTAAGCCTTCTTTTGAGCCAGCTTCGCACCGGTCAACGCAACTTTTTCGGCGTTGATGATGATGACGAAGTCACCGTTGTCCATGTGAGGAGCAAAGGTTGGCTTGTGCTTGCCACGCAATAGTGTTGCGGCGTGGGTGGCTAGACGACCGAGAACGATGTCTGTGGCATCAATGATGACCCACTGGTTGCTCAGTTCGTGAGCCTTTGGTGAATAAGTACGCACGCTTATTTGCCTTCTACTTCTGTGTCGGATTGAAATGAACCCGCGCACGAAGATAACTAGAGCTTCTCGGGATTCAAGTTTTGTGTTCAGCAGCAAAACACTGCCAATACCAAAGGTCAAGTCTAGCCTGAAGATGCCACGCTGGTCAAGTCAGCTATTCGTCATCTATTGTTTGACGTTGAACTTTGGTAACTATGGCTTGGGCAGCCAATTTGTCATCACTCGGGTACCCAATTTTCATGAGTGTTAGCCCGTTTGGTGCAACAACTTTAAACATGTCTTCACGACTTTTTGCCGCCAACACTTCTGATATTTCGTCGGCTGACGCCGTGCCCCCTCCGACCGCCATCAGCGCACCAACAATAGCTCGCACCATGTTGTGGCAAAAGGCGTCTGCGGTAAGCCAAATCTCAATCACTCCGGTTTCAGTTCGAACCACCCTGACCTCCTGAAGATCTCGAATCGTCGTCCCGAAGTCGCGGGGGCGACAAAAAGTCGCAAAATCGTGCAAACCAACCAGCCTCAGCGCCGCATCCTGCATCGCCTCTGAGTCCAGCGGGCGGGTGTGCCAAAGCGTAAAATCAGCTTCGAGCGGGTTTCTTTGACTATCGTGATCGCTAACTCGATAGCGATACTGGCGATAAAGCGCGCTGAAGCGTGCATCGAAACCTGGCGGGGCGACATCCAAGCTAAAAATGCGGATGTCGGCCGGCAGCAGAGAGTTCAGTCTCGAAATCAAGTCTGGCCCGCGCTCAATGCGCTTCATTCGCTCTGGAGAAATGTCGAAGTGCAAAACCTGAGCCAGGGCGTGAACACCAGCGTCGGTGCGGCCGGCAACTCGCATCGCAAAATCATCGGATGATTCGCCAAAGACAGTCGTTAGGGCCTTGGCAAACTCACTGTGCACTGTGCGCATTTTCGGTTGCTTAGCCCAACCGTTGAATTTGCCGCCGTGATAGCTGAGTTGAGCCTTAAAGCGAATCAGTCCGCCATCCTCTGGGGTGGCGGACTGATTCATAGCTTGGATGGCGCTGATTAGGCCTGAGCCTCGTCGGCGGCGGCTTCTTCAGCTGGAGCTTCGGCTTCTGCTTCGGCAACGGCTTCTTCGACAACTGCCTCTGCAGGTGCTTCTTCAGCTACTGCTTCGACAACTGCCTCTGCAGGAGCCTCGACAACTGCCTCTTCGACAACAGTCTCTTCAACCGCTGCGGCCTCTGCAACAACCTCTTCGGTCGCTACTTCGTCGACAACAGTCTCTTCAACAACAGTCTCTTCAACAACTGGAGCAGCGTCTGAACCCTTGACGGTGTTCACGATGCGCTTCTTGTCGGTGCTCGGCTTTGCGTCTACTGGCTCAAGAACGAGCTCGATTAGCGCCATAGGTGCGTTGTCGCCCTTGCGGTAACCAAGTTTGGTGATGCGAGTGTAGCCACCCTGACGGTCTGCGACGAGGGGTGCGATGTTGGTAAACAACTCGTGCACAACACCCTTGTCGAGAATCTGCTGCATTACACGACGGCGCGCGTGAAGGTCTCCGCGCTTTGCGAATGTAACCAAACGCTCTGCGATTGGACGAAGACGCTTGGCCTTGGTCTCGGTGGTGGTGATTTTTTTGTGCAAGAACAAAGACGTTGCCATGTTGTTTAGAAGCAGACGCTCGTGAGCTGGTCCGCCACCGAGGCGTGGTCCCTTAGTTGGGGTAGGCATTTTTTACTCCTGATATATTTCTGCGAACCGGGGCTTAGGCCAGGTCGTCGTCGAAGGCTGAACTAAAGTATGCGCCGTCAAAGCCAGGAACTGAATCCTTGAACTTTAGGCCAAGTGAAACTAGCTTGTCGCGCACTTCGTCAACCGACTTGCTACCGAAGTTGCGGATGTTCATCAGCTGGTCTTCGGTTAGGTTGATTAGTTCGCTAACGGTGTTGATGCCCTCGCGCTTTAGGCAGTTGTAGCTGCGCACTGTGAGCTCAAGCTCTTCGATTGGCATGGCCAACTCAGGTGAAAGGGTTGCTTCAACCGGCGCAGGGCCGATCTCGATGCCTTCAGCCTCAGAGTTGAGTTCACGAGCCAAGCCAAATAGCTCAACAAGGGTGTGACCAGCCGACGCAACAGCGTCGCGTGGCGTGATCGAAGGCTTGGTCTCAACGTCGACGATTAGCTTGTCGAAGTTGGTGAACTCACCGGCGCGAGTTGCCTCAACTCGGTAAGAAACCTTCAAAACTGGTGAATAGATTGAGTCAATCGCGATTAGGTCGACTGTTCCCTCTTGACGGTTCTGAGTTGCCTGAACATAGCCGCGGCCACGCTCAACGGTTAGCTCAACATCAAACTTTGCTTTTGAATTGACGTGGGCGATTACCAACTCAGGGTTGTGAATCTCGATGCCGGCAACAGTCTCAATGTCTGCTGCGGTGGCAACGCCAGCGCCTGACTTGCGCAAACGCACAACTACCGGCGCATCGTGCTCTGAAGAGACAACGAGTTCCTTAAGGTTCAAGATGATTTCGGTGACGTCTTCGGTAACACCCTCAATGGTGCTGAATTCGTGACGAACGCCATCAATGCGAATCGTGGTTACAGCGGCACCCGGAATCGACGACAACAACGTGCGACGTAGTGAGTTTCCTAGGGTGTAACCAAAACCTGGCTCTAGTGGCTCCAGGGTAAAACGTGAGCGGTTTGAGCTCAGAACTTCTTCTTCAAGGGTTGGACGCTGTGCAATTAGCACGGATATTCCTTTCGCATAGGTAACCGCAATATGAAACCTATTTGTTTTGGGCTGCGCAGTGGCCACTACGCAGTTTGTTGCAATGGGTTCAGATTTCCGACAGAGGTCTAAGCTCCAGCGGCCATCCGATTAGTTTCTAAAACTTAGACGCGGCGGCGCTTTGGCGGACGGCAGCCGTTGTGAGCCTGAGGCGTCACGTCGCTGATTGTGCCAACTTCAAGACCAGCAGCCTGAAGCGAACGGATGGCGGTTTCGCGACCAGAGCCTGGACCCTTGACGAAAACGTCTACCTTCTTTAGACCGTGCTCTTGCGCCTTGCGGGCCGCTGATTCAGCGGCTAGCTGAGCAGCAAAAGGGGTTGACTTGCGCGAACCCTTGTAGCCCACGTCGCCTGATGAAGACCATGAGATAACAGCACCGGTTGAATCGGTAATCGAAACGATGGTGTTGTTAAAAGTGCTCTTGATGTGAGCCTGACCAAAAGTGATGTTCTTTTTGTCTTTTTTGCGTGGCTTGCGGGCTGCTGAGCCGGCTTTTGCCTTAGGTGTTGCCATAATTCTCTCCTAAATCCTGATAAACAGTCGCTAGTAGCGCGGGCTACTTGCGAGCTGCTTTCTTCTTGCCGGCTACTGTGCGCTTTGGACCCTTGCGAGTGCGAGCGTTGGTCTTGGTGCGCTGACCGCGCACTGGGAGTCCCTTGCGGTGACGGATGCCTTCGTAGCTGCCGATTTCAACCTTGCGGCGAATGTCGGCTGCAACGTCGCGACGGAGGTCACCCTCAACTTTGAAGTTGCCGTCGATAAAATCACGAATGGCAACCAACTGGTCGTCGGTTAGGTCTTTGACACGAGTGTCTTTGTTGATCTCAGTGCCCTTTAGGATCTCAACTGAGCGAGTGCGGCCAATGCCGTAGATGTAGGTTAGTGCGATTTCGACGCGCTTGGCGTCTGGAATATCTGCTCCGGCAACACGTGCCATGGGATTTCTCCTGCTGTTTTTTGAAGGTCTGCAGCAACGATGCCCGATTTCTCGGCTTTGGCCTTCATCCAAAGGTGCCCTCTTGATTACGCCGCTTTGCTAGCCGGTTTGCAATCTCGAATGATCGTTGCCTTTTTTAGTTGTTTGCGGCGAACCGCGGTGCCGGCCGAAACCAGCGGGTGAAACTTTTGCTTTGAGCTTTAGCCCTGGCGCTGCTTGTGACGCGGGTTCTCGCAGATAACCATGACTCGACCGTGACGACGAATGACCTTGCACTTGTCGCAAATCTTTTTAACGCTTGGGTTAACCTTCATGTCTTTACTACTTCTCTAAGGGCCTAAATAACTTTGTGTCTAAATGACTGAGTGTATGCAGACCAGTTTGTTCAAATCTTTATTTGTAGCGATAAATGATGCGGCCACGAGTTAGGTCGTAGGTGCTCAACTCAACAATGACGCGGTCTTCAGGAAGAATCTTGATGTAGTGCTGACGCATTTTTCCTGAAATGTGAGCCAAAACCTTGTGACCGTTGGTTAGTTCTACACGAAACATTGCGTTTGGTAGAGCTTCGACAACTTGGCCTTCGATTTCGATGACACCGTCTTTGTTGGCCATAGCCTCACTTATCTGCCTAAATTTTTCGGCGGCACGAGCGCACACAAACTAAAACCTTGCGATTTTGGGGTTGCGTGCAGAAACGCCGAACCTCAATCCTATGACACTTCACGGTTAATTGGTAATTTCTTTTTTCGAAATTCACTACCAAATGCGCCAAACAGGTCTGCCGAGGTCTAACATCAGCGAATTTGGTTCGAATGCTAACTCAACGCAACCGGTTTAATGCCGAATTTTGATAGGCGAGCTGCCCCGCCGTCAGGTTCGGTGAGAACCCAAATTCCGGCAGCGTGACGAGCCACGGTGTGCTCCCAGTGCGCAGCGTCAGAACCATCGACCGTCGAGACTGTCCATTCATCCGCGAGAATTTTTGTGTCCTCGCTGCCCGCGGTAACCATCGGCTCAATCGCAATGACAAGGCCGGGCTTGACTTTTGGACCGGTGTCGCGGGTGCGGTAGTTAAAAACCGGAGGGTCTTCGTGCATGCTGCGGCCGATTCCGTGACCAACATAGTGTTCAAGAATGCCGTACTTGCCCGCCGCGTTGACGGCGTTTTCAACTGCCATGCCCACATCGTTGAGGCGGGTTGCCTTGGCAAAAGCGGCGATTCCGGCCCAAAGCGAATTCTCGGCTGCGTCGCTCAATTTTTGACGGTGCTCTGAGATCGTCGCGTCGCCGCCGGGCACCACAACGGTGATTGCGGCGTCGCCGTTCCATCCGTCAATCTCGGCACCAGCATCAGTCGAAACTATGTCGCCCGCTTTTAAGATGCGCTCGGATGAAGGTATGCCGTGCACGACCTCGTCGTTGATCGAAGTGCAAATCGTGTGAAAGTAGCCGGGCACCAGTTGAAAGTTTGACCGGCCCCCTAAATCTGTGATTGTTTTGTTGGCGATGGAGTCGAGTTCGAGCGTGGTCACGCCTGGCCGTATTGCTAGGCGAACCGCCTCGAGTGCCGCGGCCGTGGCCAAACCTGCCCGCCGCATGGCGATGATGTTTTCGTTGGTTTTTAGCTGAAACTTGCTACGCGACATTTATAGGTTGGGTTCGAAACCGCGGGTAGCTAGGGCTTCTAGAATGCGTTCGGTAACTTGGTTTACTTCGCCAAGCCCGTCGATCATCAGCACGATGCCGCGAGCGGCATAAACACTGATTAGTGGAGCGGTTTGCTCTTCATATAGGTCTAGTCTGCGTCTAATTACGAGCTCGTTGTCGTCGGTTCGGCCTTGCTCGATAGCGCGGTTTAGCAAACGACGAACTACCTCATCGGTGTCGGCGGTTAGCTGAATAACTGCGTCCAGTTTGGTCGACTGGCCGTTCAGAATGCTGTCGAGTTCGCTGACCTGGTCACCCGTTCTTGGATAACCGTCGAGAAGAAAACCCCTTTTGGCGTCATCGTGTGACAGGCGGTCTCTGACCAAATCGTTGGTGAGAGTGTCAGGAACATACTCCCCGCGGTCCATGAACGCTTTTGCTTGCTTGCCCAGCTCGGTTTCATTTTTTACGTTGAAGCGAAAAATGTCTCCGGTTGAAATAGCGGGAATGCTGAATGTTTCAGAAAGTCTCTCAGCTTGGGTTCCCTTGCCGGCGCCGGGAGCACCGATCAAGAGAAACCGGCTCATCGAAGAAGACCTTCGTAGTTTCGCTGCTCCATCTGAGCGCTAATCTGTTTTACAGTCTCGAGGCCGACGCCAACGATAATCAAAATTGACGTTCCACCAAACGGAAAGTTCTGGTTAGCACCAATGACCGAGAAAGACACCAAAGGAATCAGAGCGATCAGACCTAGATACAGAGCGCCCGGCCAGGTGATGCGGCTCAACACATATTCAAGGAACTCTGTGGTTGGGCGACCTGCGCGAATGCCAGGAATGAACCCGCCAGACTGCTTGATGTTGTCGCTGACCTCTTCTGGGTTGAAGGTGATTGCCACGTAGAAGAACGTAAAGCCAACAATCATCAAGAAGTAAAGGAACATGTAAAGCGGGTGGTCTCCTCGAGTTAGGTACTCAGAGACGAACGAAACCCAAGGGGCAACGTTTCCGTTTTTGTCTGGCTGGTTGAACTGAGCGACAAGCCCCGGTAGGTAAAGCAAGCTGGATGCGAAGATTACGGGCACCACGCCGGCCATGTTGACTTTGATCGGGATGTATGTGCTTTGTCCACCGTACTCGCGACGACCAATCATTCGCTTCGCATACTGAACCGGAATTCGACGCTGAGACTGCTCAACCAAAATAACGAGTGCCACGATAACTACACCCACGCCCAAGACGATCAGCAAAGTCTCGACGCTCTTGGTGTTTGCAATCGAAGCGAGCGAAAGCGGAAAGCGTGACGCGATTGACGTGAAGATTAGGAGCGACATACCGTTTCCGATGCCGTGCTCGGTGATCAACTCACCCATCCACATGATGAGGCCGGTTCCGGCGGTCATGGTTAGAACCATCAGAATCAACGAAATCGGGGTACTGTCAGTCAAGATGTTCAAAGTACACTTCGAACCAAACAGAGTGCCTGAGCGGGCAACCGCAATCAAGGTTGTTGACTGCAGAATCGCCAAGGCGATAGTTAGGTAGCGAGTGTACTGAGTCAAAGTTGCCTGACCCGTTTGGCCCTCTTTGTGGAGGGCTTCGAAGCGTGGAATCACAACTCTGAGCAACTGCACGATGATCGAAGACGTGATGTAAGGCATGATTCCGAGTGCAAAAATCGAGAGCTGCAGTAAAGCGCCACCGCTGAACAGGTTCACGAGCTCATAGAGTCCGCTGGTGTTCTGGGTTTGACCTAGACACTGTTGAACGTTGGTGTAGTTGACCAATGGTGCTGGGATAAATGACCCCAAACGGTACAACGCAACGATGGCGAGTGTAAAGGCAAGTTTGTTGCGTAAATCGCGGGTGCGAAAGACACGAACGATGGCGCTTAGCAATTAGGCCTCCAGGCTGTGTAGAACTAGTCGATGACTAGTTTTTAACTGAGCCACCAGCGGCGGCAATTTTGGTTGCAGCTGAAGCTGAAACCTTGTCGACGCTAACGTTTAGCTTAACCGAGATGTCGCCGTTGCCGAGCACTTTTACAAGCTCGTTATCGCGAACGGCACCCTTGGCAACCAAATCTGCAACGGTAACATCGCCACCGGCTGGATACAGCTCGGCAAGGCGGTCTATGTTTACAACCTGGTACTCAACGCGGAATGGGTTCTTGAAGCCACGAAGTTTAGGGGTACGCATAACTAGACGCACGCCACCACCTTCGAAACCAGGGCGAACCTGGTAACGAGCCTTAGTACCCTTGGTTCCACGGCCAGAGGTTTTACCCTTTGAACCCTCACCACGGCCAACGCGAGTGCGCTCTTTCTTTGAGCCGGCAGCTGGACGTAGGTGGTGAACCTTCAGCAGTTGAACTTTTTCGCCGGTCTCTGCAGCTTTGGCAGCAGCCTTAGGCGCAGCAGCCTTAGCAGGTGCCTTCTCGGCAGCAGGCTTCTTTTCGGCAGCAGCAGCCTTAGGCGCAGCAGCTTTAGCAGGTGCCTTCTCGGCAGCAGGCTTCGCAGCGGCTTTAGGCGCAGCGGCCTTTGCAGCCGCTGGCTTCTTTTCGGCAGCAGCTTTAGCAGCTACTGGCTTGGTCTCTTCGGCCATTAGTTGATCTCCTCAACGGTAACAAGGTGTGCAACCGTGCGAACCATGCCACGAACCGATGGGCTGTCTTCTTTGACGATGATGTCGCCAATGCGCTTCAGCCCGAGGGTGCGTAGAGTCTCACGGTGATTTGGCTTGCCACCAATTTCACTCTTAATTTGGGTCACCTTTAGACGCGTTGCCATTAGGCACCTACCTTTGCTTCTTGCTGACGAAGCAAGCCGGCTGGGGCTACCTGGTCAATCGGAAGGCCACGACGAGCTGCAACTGCGGCCGGCTCTTCGAGCTGACGCAGTGCTGCCACGGTGGCGTGAACAATGTTGATGGTGTTTGATGAACCGAGCGACTTGCTCAACACATCGTGGATTCCTGCACACTCTAGAACGGCGCGCACTGGACCACCGGCGATAACACCGGTTCCCTGAGACGCTGGGCGAAGCAAAACAACGCCAGCCGCAGCCTCTCCCTGAACCGGGTGAGGAATGGTGCTCGAAACACGTGGAACGCGGAAGAAGTTCTTCTTAGCCTCTTCAACGCCCTTGGCGATCGCGGCTGGAACTTCTTTTGCTTTGCCGTAGCCAACGCCAACTAGGCCGTTGCCGTCTCCGACAACCACTAGTGCGGTGAAGCTAAAGCGACGTCCACCCTGAACAACCTTAGAAACGCGGTTGATTGTGACAACGCGCTCCAAGAAAGGGCTCTTAGTCTCTTCGCGGTCGCGACGCTCGCCACGTGGGGCGCGGTCGCGGCTGCCGCGGCGAGCTTCGCGCTCGTTTGGCTCGCTTGACTCAGTGGTAACAGTTGTTGCGACTTCTTCAGTTGCCACGGTTGTCTCCTTGACTTCTTGACTCATAGTGTCAGCCCACCTTCACGTGCGCCATCGGCAATCGCGGCAACGCGACCGGCATACTTGTTGCCACCGCGGTCGAAAACAACCTCGGTAACTCCAGCGGCAACAGCTCGCTCTGCGACTAGCTTGCCAACCTGAGTTGATTTTGCTGTCTTGTCGCCATCGAATGTGCGCATTGCGGCTTCCATGGTCGAAGCCGAAGCCAAGGTGCGACCCTGAGCGTCGTCAACGATCTGAACGAATACGTGTCGTGCCGATCGGGTGACCACAAGGCGCGGACGCAGTGCGGTTCCGACTACCTTCTTGCGAAGGCGCAGGTGACGACGGGTGCGGGCAGCGCTTTTGCTCTTGCCGCGAGTTTTACTAGTTAGACCCATGATTATTTACCGCTCTTTCCGGCCTTGCGACGCACGACTTCGCCGGCGTAACGAACACCCTTGCCCTTGTAAGGCTCTGGCTTGCGAAGCTTGCGAAGGTTGGCAGCAACCTCACCAACTGCTTGCTTGTCGATTCCTGAAACCGAAAGCTTGGTGTTTCCCTCAACCGTAAAAGTGATGCCCGCAGGCGCTTTTACCAAAATCGGGTGTGAATAACCCAGCGCGAACTCAATGTCTGAGCCCTTTGCGGTGACACGGTAACCCGTACCAACAATCTCAAGACCCTTGGTGTAACCCTGAGTCACGCCGTGAATCAAGTTGGCAATTAGGGTGCGGGTTAGGCCGTGAAGCGAACGCGAGTTGCGCTCGTCGTCTGGGCGGGTAACTACCACGCTGTTCTCTTCGAGAACTGCCTGAATCGGGGCTGGAACGGTGTGTGTCAAAGTCCCTTTAGGTCCCTTGACCGAAACAACATTTCCGTCAATTTTTACTTCGACGCCGGCTGGAACCGGAATCGGCAATCTACCAATACGTGACATGTCTGATTACCAAACGTAGGCGACAACTTCTCCGCCTACTCCCTTCTTGGCTGCTTGACGGTCGGTCAAAAGACCAGACGATGTCGAAAGAATGGCGATGCCCAAGCCACCAAGAACGCGAGGAAGCTCAGTTGACTTTGCGTAAACGCGAAGTCCTGGCTTAGAAACACGCTTGATGCCAGCGATTGAACGCTCGCGGTTTGGTCCGTACTTTAGGTCGACGGTAAGCGTCTTGCCTACTTCTGCTTCTGCCACTGCAAAATCAGCGATGTAACCCTCAGATTTGAGGATCTCAGCGATCTTCGCCTTTAGCTTGCTGTAAGGCAGGCTAGCCGACTCGTGATACGCGCTGTTTGCATTGCGCAGACGGGTCAGAAAATCTGCGACCGGATCTGTCATTGTCATTTTGTTGCGCCTTCCTCGGTGGTTTCTGTTAGCTTTTCGAGCTAACAGACCTATCCGATTATTTGTTGGTCTGGAAAGGGAAGCCGAGTGCTGTTAGCAGCGCAAGGCCCTCGTCGTTGTTCTTGGCGGTGGTCACAAAAGTGATGTCCATGCCTCGAGCGCGGTCAATTTTGTCTTGGTCGATCTCGTGGAACACTGACTGCTCTGAGAGACCGAAAGTGTAGTTTCCGTTGCCGTCGAACTGGTTTGGCTTTAGGCCGCGGAAGTCACGGATGCGAGGTAGCGCTAGAGCCAAAAGGCGGTCTAGGAACTCCCACATGCGGTCGCCGCGCAAAGTTACGTGTGCACCAATTGCTTGGCCCTCACGCAACTTGAACTGAGCAATCGACTTGCGAGCCAAGTTAACCTGTGGCTTCTGCCCGGTGATTGCGGTTAGGTCGCGAATCGCGCCGTCGATTAGCTTGCCATCCTTGGCAGCGTCACCGACACCCATGTTTACAACAATCTTGGTTAGGTTTGGAACCTGGTGTGGGTTGGTGAAACCGAAGTCCGCCGTTAGCTTTGCAGCGATTTCATCGCGATACTGCTGCTTTAGACGAGGTAGGGTTTTTGCCTCAGCAACTTTCTTGGCAGCGGCTTTCTTAGGAGCCGCTTTAGTTACTTCTACAGATGCGTCAGTCATTAGATGTCCTTACCTGACTTTTTGGCAACGCGAACGCGAACGGTCTTCTTGACGCCATCCTTGACAACGGTCTCAAGTCGAACGCCAATGCGAGTCGGCTTCTTGCTCGATGGGTCGATTAGCGCAACGTTAGAGATGTGAATCGGAGCCTCAACGGTCTCGATGCCACCAGTCTTAGTGCCGCGGTCGGTCTGTGAAATCTTGGTGTGCTTGGTAACAATGTTGATACCCTCGACGATTACGCGGTTGCGCTCTTTGTCGATGCTCAATACGTGACCCTGCTTGCCACGGTCGCCGCCGCGGTCTTGCTTCTTGCCTGTGATGACCTGAACTAGGTCACCCTTTTTGATTGTCGCCATGATTAAATAACCTCCGGTGCTAGCGAGATGATCTTCATGAACTTCTTGTCGCGAAGTTCACGGCCAACTGGGCCAAAGATGCGGGTGCCGCGTGGCTCGCCGTCATTCTTGATGATTACCGCAGCGTTTTCGTCGAACTTGATGTATGAGCCGTCTGGACGACGAGTCTCTTTTTTAGTGCGAACGATTACTGCCTTTACTACGTCACTCTTTTTGACGTTTCCGCCTGGGATAGCGTCTTTTACGGTGCAGACGATGATGTCGCCTAGACCTGCATAGCGGCGCTTTGAACCGCCAAGAACGCGAATGACGAGTAGCTCTTTAGCGCCGGTGTTGTCGGCAACCTTGAGTCGTGACTCCTGCTGAAGCATTTGTTACTCCTTGATAGTGGACGCTCGATTTTGCGAGAGTCCAGGGGTTTACTTGGCTTTTTCGACGATTTCGACTAGACGCCAGTTTTTGGTTGCTGACAGCGGGCGGGTCTCGCTAATGATTACGAGGTCGCCGATGCCAGCGGTGTTTAGCTCGTCGTGAGCCTTGATCTTGTTGCTGCGGCGAATAACCTTGCCGTAAAGCGGGTGCTTTACACGGTCTTCAACCTCAACCACGATGGTCTTGTTCATTTTGTCGCTGACTACATAGCCACGACGGGTCTTGCGGTAACCACGAGTTTCTTCAGCGGTTGCTGCGGTCTCAACTGCAGCTGCTTTAGTTGCTTCAGCCATGGTTATGCCTCCTCGGTAGCTTCAGCCGGAGCTGCAGCTTTCTTTGCCTTGGTTGCTGGAGCAGCGGCTGCTACAGCTGGAACGGCACGAATGCCTAGTTCACGTTCACGAATGATTGTGTAGATGCGGGCGATGTCGCGTTTTACCGCAGCCAAACGTCCGTGGTTCTCGAGCTGGCCGGTAGCCGACTGAAAACGCAGGTTGAAAAGTTCTTCTTTAGCCTTTTTAAGTTCTTCGACGAGAAGTGAATCTTCGATCTTGTCTAGAGCTTCAGGGTTGAGGTTCTTTGAACCGATCGCCATTATGCGTCACCTTCTTCGCGCTTGATAATGCGAGCCTTTAGTGGAAGCTTGTGGATTGCACGAGTCATGGCCTCACGAGCTAGCTGCTCTGAAACACCGCTAACTTCGAAAAGTACGCGACCAGGCTTAACGCTGGCTACCCACCACTCTGGTGAACCCTTACCCGAACCCATGCGGGTTTCGGCAGGCTTCTTGGTTAGTGGACGGTCTGGAAAGATGTTGATCCAGACTTTTCCACCACGCTTGATGTGACGAGTCATTGCGATACGCGCTGACTCAATCTGACGGTTGGTTACGTATGCAGGGGTTAGTGCCTGAATTCCGTATTCACCGAAGTTCACAGTTGTTCCGCCCTTTGAAGCGCCTGAACGCTTCGGGTGGTGCTGCTTGCGGTGCTTTACGCGACGTGGGATCAACATGATTATGCCTCGGTTCCTACTGCTGCAACAGCCGGTGCGTCTGAGCGAGGAGCAGCGCCACGACGTGGACGGTCTGATCCGCGGCCATCGCGGTCGTTGTTGCGAACTGGCTTAGCGTTAGCCTGCTCACGAGCAAGCTCCTTGTTTGTGATGTCGCCCTTGTAGATCCAAACCTTCACACCGATGCGACCAAAAGTGGTCTTAGCCTCATAGAAGCCGTAGTCGATGTTTGCACGAAGCGTGTGCAGTGGCACACGACCTTCGCGGTAGAACTCTGAGCGAGACATTTCAGCGCCACCTAGACGGCCGGCACACTGAATACGAATTCCCTTTGCACCCTGACGCATAGCGCCCTGCATGCCCTTGCGCATTGCGCGGCGGAAAGCCACACGACTAGCAAGCTGCTCGGCTACACCCTGGGCAACAAGCTGGGCATCCATCTCAGGGTTTTTAACCTCGAGGATGTTCAGCTGAATCTGCTTCTTGGTGAGAGTCTCGAGCGAAGCGCGAATCTTTTCTGCCTCTTCACCGCGGCGGCCAATGACCAAACCTGGGCGAGCGGTGTGAATGTCAACACGAACTCGGTCGCGGGTGCGCTCGATTTCGATGCGAGAAACACCGGCGCGGTCAAGACGACTGGTTAGAAGAGCGCGGATCTTGATGTCTTCGGTTACATAGTCTTGATAACGCTGACCCTTTTTAGTTGAGTCGGCAAACCAACGCGACACGTGGTCGGTTGTGATTCCAAGGCGAAAGCCGTATGGGTTTACTTTTTGACCCATTAGTTGTTCCTCGTCTTCTGCGCGCTTGCGTTCTCAGCAAGTTCATCTGGGGTGGCAACCACAATGGTGATGTGGCTGGTGCGCTTTAGGATGCGGAATGCGCGTCCCTGGGCACGTGGCATGAAACGCTTAAGCGTGGTGCCTTCGTCAACAAATGCTGCCGAAACGATTAGGTCGTCTTCATCAAAATAGCTGTTAGCTGCGTCGGCCTTTACCTTGGCGTTTGCCATAGCTGCGTGAACCAATTTGTAGATTGGAACGCTTGCAGCCTGTGGAGCAAACTTCAAGATTGCTAGGGCTTCGGTTGCCTGCTTGCCGCGGATCAGGTTAACGACGCGGCGAGCTTTCATTGGCGTGACGCGGATGTGGCGCACGCGTGCGACTGCTTCCATTGTCTGTCCTCTCGTCTTCTCAGGCGCCGCTTACTTGCGGCGACCCTTCTTGTCGTCCTTCACGTGACCACGGAAGGTGCGGGTTGGTGAGAATTCGCCAAGCTTGTGACCAACCATGGTCTCGCTGACGAAAACTGGAACGTGCTTGCGACCGTCGTGCACTGCGATGGTGTGGCCCAGCATTGCTGGAACGATCATCGAGCGGCGTGACCAGGTCTTGATTACGTTTTTGGTGCCGGCTTCGTTTTGCTTGACTACCTTTTGGAAAAGGTGGTCGTCAACAAACGGGCCCTTCTTTAGACTGCGTGGCATATGTTCAGACTCCTACTAGCGCTTCTTGCCAACGGTACGACGACGAACGATCAACTTGTCGCTCGGAAGATTTGGCTTGCGGGTGCGGCCTTCGGCCTGACCCCAAGGGGTTACTGGGTGACGACCTCCAGAGGTCTTACCTTCACCACCACCGTGTGGGTGGTCAACCGGGTTCATAGCTACACCACGAACGGTCGGGCGAACGCCCTTCCAGCGCATGCGGCCGGCCTTACCCCAGTTGATGTTTGACTGCTCGGCGTTGCCGACTTCGCCAATCGATGCACGGCAGCGAGCGTCAACGTTGCGAATTTCACCTGATGGCAGACGAAGCTGCGCATAAGGTCCATCCTTAGCAACGAGACGGATGCTGGCGCCAGCTGAGCGACCAAGCTTTGCTCCGCCACCAGGCTTCAACTCAATGGCGTGAATTACTGTACCCACTGGGATGTTCTTTAGTGGCAGGTTGTTGCCAGGCTTGATGTCGGCGGTTGGACCCTGCTCGATGCGGTCGCCCTGCTTTAGCTTGTTAGGCGCAATAATGTAGCGCTTTTCGCCGTCTGCGTAGTGCAGCAAAGCGATGCGAGCGGTGCGGTTCGGGTCATACTCGATGTGAGCTACGGTTGCCGGAACGCCATCTTTATCGTGACGACGGAAGTCAATGACGCGGTACTGGCGCTTGTGGCCACCGCCGATGTGACGAGTGGTGATGCGACCAGATGAGTTACGGCCACCGGTTTTGTGCAGCGGACGCAACAGTGACTTCTCTGGAGTTGAGCGAGTGATCTCGGCAAAATCTGATACCGAAGAGCCGCGCAGACCAGGAGTCGTTGGCTTGTATTTGCGAATTCCCATTTTCTAAATTCCTCTTTGGCCTTGGGGTTAACCGACGTTGGTAAAGATGTCGATGGTGCCCGACTTCAAGGTGACGATGGCGCGCTTGGTGTCTTTGCGCTTGCCTGCACCAAACTTGGTCTGGCGCACTTTGCCGATGCGGTTCAAAGTGTTAACCGAAGCAACTTCAACCTTGAAAATGTTCTCAATGGCCTGCTTGATTTCGGTCTTGTTTGAACGAGGGTCTACTTCAAACGTGTATTTTCCCTGGTCAATCAAGCTGTAGCTCTTTTCAGAAACAACAGGCTTGATGATTACGTCACGAGGGTTCTTGTTTAGAGCAGTCATGATTAGGCCTCCTTGATCTCAGCTGAGCTTGCAGCGGCCTTGACCGATGCGCCCTTAGCAGGACCTGCGATGTAGGCCTCAAGTGCGGCCTGGGTGAATACAACGTCGTCGCTAACGATTACGTCATAAGCATTGATCTGGTCAACCGGCAAAACGTGAACGCTCTGAAGGTTGCGAAGGCTCTTGTAGCTCAAGTCGTCTGAACGGTCTAGAACTACTAGAACGTTCTTGCGCTGGGTTACGGTAGCCAAGAAAGCTGCGGCTGCCTTGGTTGAAGGAGCCTCGCCCTGCGAGAAAGCTGCTACTACGTGAAGACGGCCATTGCGGGCACGGTCTGAAAGAGCACCCTTGATTGCAGCTGCAATCATTTTCTTTGGGGTGCGCTGGTCATAGTCGCGTGGCTTTGGACCGTGTGCAACCCAACCGCCGCGCATCTGAGGAGCACGAAGTGATCCTTGACGGGCGTTACCGGTTCCCTTTTGCTTGAAAGGCTTTTTACCGGTTCCCGAAACTTCACCGTGACGCTTGGTCGACTGGGTGCCCTGACGAGCAGCTGCCAACTGAGCAACAACAACCTGGTGAATTAGGGGAACGTTTGCCTGAACATCAAAAAGCTCAGAAGGAAGATCGACCGAACCGGCCTTCTTTCCCTGAACGTCTAGAACGTCAACCTTTGTGATTTCTGACATGGGGTTACGCTCCCTTCACTGCATTGCGAACGAATACGAGCTGGCCCTTAGGACCAGGCACGGCGCCCTTTACTAGCAACAAACCGCGCTCGGCGTCAACTGCGTGAAGGGTTAGGTTTAGTGTGGTTACTCGGTCAGTTCCCATGCGACCAGCCATGCGGGTTCCTTTGAACACGCGTGATGGAGTCGATGATGCACCGATCGAACCAGGCTTGCGGTGGTTGCGGTGAGCACCGTGAGATGCACCTACACCGTGAAAGCCGTGACGCTTCATGTGACCGGCAAAGCCTTTACCTTTGCTGGTGCCGACAACGTCAACCTTGATGCCAGCCTCGAGAACCTCAACGCCAAGCTCTTGACCGACTTCGTAAGAAGCAGCGTCTGCTGTGCGGATTTCTGCGATGTGGCGACGTGGGTTTACGCCGGCTTTCGCGAAGTGACCAGTGGTTGGCTGGTTTACCTTGCGAGGGTCGATAGCACCGTAGGCAACCTGAATGGCGTTGTAGCCATCGGTTTCTAGGTTCTTGATTTGAGTTACAACGTTTGAGCCAGCCTCAATAACGGTTACTGGTACCAACTTGTTGTTTTCGTCCCAAACCTGAGTCATGCCCAGCTTCTTGCCGAGCAGACCCTTAACAGTCTTGTTTTCGGTAGTCATGGTGTTCCCTAGAGCTTGATCTCGATATTGACATCGGCAGGCAAGTCGAGACGCATCAACGAGTCAACTGCTTTAGGAGTTGGGTTGATGATGTCGATTACACGCTTGTGGGTGCGCATCTCGAAGTGCTCGCGGCTGTCTTTGTATTTGTGAGGTGAACGAATCACACAGACTACGTTCTTTTCGGTAGGCAGTGGAACTGGACCTACAACGGTGGCGCCGGCACGGGTAACCGTGTCGACAATCTTGCGCGCCGACGAATCGATGACCTCGTGGTCATACGACTTTAGTCGAATGCGGATTTTGTTAGCCGCCATATTGACTCGCTCTCATTCACACCCGTACCTCTCGGCACGGGACGCTTTAGTAGCACTACTTGTGTTGCACCACTGTTCTTCTGTCAAAACCCACCGGAATGCCTTACGACATGAACCCGCTGGGGTAGTTCTCCTCCGACCCACGCTGTCGGGCGTGTCGCGTGAGAAACCTCAGGCGAAAGCCAAACAAATCTTAGATCGGATAATTTTCTGTCCTTGCCGCGGCCGGCACCCCTCAACTCTTAGAACTACAAGTCGGTTGTGCAATATGCCTGCGGTGTGCGCTATGGATACAGCGCAAATTTGCGAACCTGTCTATCCTGCCACATCATGGCGTGTCATTGCAAGTTGTTGCCAAAGAAATTGCTACTATTTTCCGTTTTATTTTGACCCAATTGAAAAACCCCCGACCCGAAGGCCGAGGGTTTTTCGAAATCGCTAAGTATTGACTACTTGTTGATCTTTACAACGGTTCCTGCGCCTACGGTGCGGCCACCCTCACGGATAGCGAAACGCAGACCCTCTTCCATAGCGATTGGCTGGATGAGTTCAACGATCATCTCAGTTGTGTCGCCAGGCATAACCATTTCGGTTCCTGCAGGAAGGGTGATAACACCGGTCACGTCAGTTGTACGGAAGTAGAACTGTGGACGGTAGTTTGCATAGAACGGGTTGTGGCGGCCACCTTCATCCTTTGAAAGGATATAGACGTTTGCGTCGAAGTTGGTGTGAGGTGTTACTGAACCAGGCTTTACTAGAACCTGTCCACGCTCAACGTCTTCACGCTTGGTACCACGAAGCAATAGACCAACGTTTTCGCCAGCCTCTGCATAGTCGAGTAGCTTGCGGAACATTTCGATACCGGTAACAGTGGTCTTGGTCTTTTCGCGGATTCCCACGATTTCAACTTCTTCGTTAACCTTGATGGTTCCACGCTCGATCTTGCCGGTAACAACGGTTCCACGACCAGTGATGGTGAAAACGTCTTCAACAGGCATCAAGAATGGGCGCTCGGTGTCGCGAACAGGCTCTGGCACGTTCTCGTCAACTGCGTCCATAAGTGCTAGAACTGTTGCGCCCCAGGTTGGGTCGCCTTCTAGGGCCTTTAGAGCTGAAACGCGAACAACAGGTGCGTCGTCGCCAGGGAAGTCTTGGCTTGATAGTAGGTCGCGAACCTCAACCTCAACGAGCTCAAGAATTTCTTCGTCGTCAACCATGTCTGACTTGTTTAGAGCTACAACGATGTATGGAACACCAACCTGACGAGCAAGCAGAACGTGCTCGCGAGTCTGAGGCATTGGGCCGTCAGTTGCAGCAACAACAAGAATTGCGCCGTCCATCTGAGCGGCACCGGTGATCATGTTCTTGATGTAGTCGGCGTGGCCTGGAGCGTCTACGTGTGCGTAGTGGCGCTTCTCGGTCTGGTACTCAACGTGCGAGATGTTGATCGTAATACCGCGCTGCTTTTCTTCAGGCGAGTTGTCGATCTGGTCAAACGCTGACGCAGTGTTTAGGGTTGGATACTTGTCGTGAAGCACACGTGTAATCGCAGCAGTCAAAGTGGTCTTACCGTGGTCAACGTGACCGATAGTACCGATGTTGACGTGCGGCTTGGTGCGCTCGAATTTCGCCTTAGCCATGATGGGTCCTCCTCAGGACTCGTAGTAGATCATCGGACACTATTGCCCGAAGAGATTTAGGGATTGCTTTTGATATTACTAGGTTTGAGCGGTCGAAGTAAAACTACTACTCGCCTTTGGCCTTCTGAACGATCGCGTCAGCGACGGCCTTTGGAACCTCAGAATAGGTTTCGAAAGTCATCGAATAGACCGCGCGGCCCGAAGTCTTCGAGCGCAGGTCACCAACATAACCGAACATTTCTGACAATGGAACAAGGGCGCGAACGACCTTGACGCCAGAAGCGTCATCCATTGACTGAATCTGACCACGACGAGAGTTCAAGTCACCGATTACGTCACCCATGTATTCTTCAGGGGTGCGCACTTCGACGGCCATCAACGGCTCGAGTAGTACAGGGTTTGCTAGACGCGATGCTTCCTTGAAAGCAATCGATCCGGCAATCTTAAACGCCATTTCAGACGAGTCAACGTCGTGGTACTGGCCGTCAAGTAGTGAAGCCTTAACGCCCACCATTGGGTAACCCGCAAGGGTTCCAACGAGCATGGCGTCTTGGATGCCCGCGTCAACGCTCGGGATGTACTCGCGAGGAACACGACCACCGGTTACTGCGTTTACGAATTCATAGGTCTTGTCGCCGTCAACTTCCATTGGCTCAAGCTTGATTTGAATTTTGGCGAACTGACCTGAACCACCGGTCTGCTTCTTGTGGGTGTAGTCATAACGGTCTACTGCGCGACGAATGGTCTCGCGGTAAGCAACCTGTGGCTTTCCAACGTTTGCCTCAACCTTGAACTCGCGACGCATGCGGTCAACAAGAATGTCGAGGTGAAGCTCGCCCATGCCCGAGATGACGGTCTGGCCGGTCTCGTGGTCGTGCTCAACGCGGAATGTCGGGTCTTCTTCGGCTAGCTTCTGAATCGCTAGGCCAAGCTTCTCTTGGTCACCCTTGGTCTTTGGCTCAATAGCAACCGAGATAACTGGCTCTGGGAAAGTCATTGACTCTAGAACGATCTGGTTGTCTGGGTCACAAAGTGTGTCACCGGTTGTGGTGTCTTTTAGGCCGATGGCTGCATAAATGTGGCCGGCGGTTACTGACTCAACCGGGTTTTCTTTGTTGGCGTGCATCTGGAATAGCTTTCCGATGCGCTCCTTCTTGCCCTTAGTTGAGTTAACAACCTGGTCACCCTGGTTAGCTGCACCAGAATAAACGCGGATGTAGGTCAAGCGACCGAAGAACGGGTGGGTCATCACCTTGAACGCAAGAGCTGCGAACGGCGCGGCTGATGAAGGTTCGCGGGTTAGGCGAACCTCTTCGTCGCGTGGGTCTCCACCTTCAACCGAAGCCACGTCTAGCGGGCTTGGCAGGTAGTCGATAACTGCG
>Ga0209188_1000364_pt1 | contig 45881 bp, 35 predicted proteins | sample C_130625_EF_Meta_FD_187307 | JGI IMG/M metagenome (GOLD analysis project Ga0209188, IMG submission 187307) | Freshwater microbial communities from Lake Croche, Canada to study carbon cycling - C_130625_EF_MetaG (SPAdes) (version 2) | ecosystem: Environmental > Aquatic > Freshwater > Lake...
CTTACAAAAAGCAAAATTAATCGTAACATATCTTAAAGTTTAGAGAATCAATATTAATATATCCTATGTATAATTTTAAAACTATTTGCTGAAAACGATACCGGAAACGATTTTTCAGTAGATAATTGTATTTCCTACAGCCTGAATTTATCTTCCATAATTCCACTAATAATGGTAAATTCGGACATCTTAAAAAAATTGGTATGAAAAAAATTTTTCTCGTTGTTTTTGTATTTGTGCTATTCATTGATACTGTTGTTGGACAATTGAGCACTTTTGAAAATAGGAACACCAACTCCATTTTTTCAAGTGCAAAAATTCAATACACTACAATGTTAGATAGTGCTAGTGTAAAAATGAAATACCCTCGCTCCAGCAAAGAGGGTAGTATTACCTATGTGGGTATTGAAGATTGGACGGGGGGGTTTTGGCCAGGTGCTTTATGGTATATGTTTGAGTACACACATGATAAAATTTGGAAAGATGCTGCCATTAAATGGACAGAAACACTTGAAAAAAATCAGTTCAATACCAATCACCATGACATTGGTTTTATGATGTACAATAGTTATGGTAATGGGTACAGATTAACGCATGATGAAAAATACAAGGCGATTTTAATCCAATCAGCAAAATCACTTTGTAAGCGTTACAATGATAAAGTTGGTGCTATTAAATCTTGGAATGATAAACCTTCTATTGACGGAAAAGACACTTTACATTATCCAGTAATCATCGATAATATGATGAACTTAGAATTACTTTTTTTTGCTTCTAAAATTACTGGGGATACTATTTACAAACATATAGCCATTAAGCACGCCGAAAAAACAATGCAAAATCATATTCGTCCTGATTATAGTAGTTTTCATGTTGTAGATTATGATACCATTACTGGGAAAGTATTGCATCAAGAAACCAATCAAGGCTTTGCGCACAATTCAACTTGGTCAAGGGGACAGGCTTGGGGCATTTATGGTTTTACCATGGTATATCGCGAAACGGGTGATAAACGATTCTTGCAAACAGCTCTTAAAATGGCTAATTTTTTTATTCAACATAAAAACTTGCCTGCCGATAAAATTCCTAATTGGGATTTTAATGTAAATGAACCTAGTTACAAATCTCCATTTACTTCACAAGCGACTTCATTGACATTTGTTCCAAGAGATGCAGCCGCTGCAGCGATTGTAGCATCTGCCTTGCTTGAGTTGAGTAAATATGCGGGGGATAAAGCAGTAAATTATAAAAAGACTGCGATGCAAATTTTACATTCTTTAACAAGTGATGCTTATTTTGCAAAGCCAGGAACCAATAATTATTTTTTATTGAAACACTGTACAGGTAATGCAAACCGATTATCAGAAGTTGACAAGCCATTAATGTACGCGGATTATTATTTGTTGGAAGCCTTGTTAAGGGCAAACAAAAAGAGTTAGTTAAAAGTCATTTTACGTTTACTAGATTCCCTAATAATGAGTCTGGGCTTTAGCACTTCGGTGGTAATTGGCGTGTCCTCACTATTTAATCTTTCAATAAATATTTTAGCAGCCATTTTCCCAATTTCAAACATTGGTTGCTCTACACTTGAAATGGTAGGCGTAAGCAATGACAACATTGGTTCGTTGTTAAATCCTACAAGTCCAATGTCATTTGGCATTTGAAGCCCCCTTTCTTTAATGGCAATCATCGCTCCTATGGCCATTCGATCACTAATTGTAAAAATGGCATCAGGTCTATTTTTTGATTTTAATAATTCTTTGGTTGCGAAATAGGCGTAATCTTGGTTAAAGTCGCAATGAATAATGTTTTTTTGGTCAATTTTTAAATTATTTTCTTTTAATGCTTTCATATACCCATCCATTCGGGCGTTGCTAATTCCTAAATTTTTTGGACCTGCTAAAATAGCAATGTTTTTATAGCCTTGTTGTAACAGGTGATCTGTTGCTAGATAACCTCCATATTCATTATCTAATATTACGTTGGGGGCAATGATTTCAGGAATAATTCTATCAAATGCAACGATGGGCAATTCTCTCTCTTGGAATTTTTTGATGTGATCAAAAGTTTTCGTTTCACTGGATACAGAAATAATGAGGCCATCTACTAAACTTTGTAACATTCTGTTGGCATTTAGAACCTCTCTGCCAAAGGATTCATTACTTTGACAAACCATGACCGTGTATCCTGCTTCTAAGGCAACCTCATCAATTCCTTTAACCATAGTGGATAACACATAATCAAGATTGGGAACAATTACCCCAATCGTATTTGTTTGCTTAACCCGAAAACTCACTGCAAGTCTATTCGGTTGATAATGTAATTCTTCAGAAATGGCAAGTACTGCATTTTTTGTTTCCATACTCACATCTGGTGCATTTTTTAATGCCCTTGAGACAGTCGAGATGGAGATATTTAATCGCTTTGCGATATCTTTTATGGTTGCTTGTTTTTTCATAAGGGAAATTCTAAATACAATTTACTGTTTATTTACGAATAGAATTTCCGGTAGCGTTTCCGGTTACGTATCGGTACCTAAAAATTAGAAAATATTCCAATTATATTAACTTAAAATAAAAAAAATTTAATTATTCAAATTAATGTTTAAAAAAATATTAATTAGTTAAAATATTTAACTTTTTAAAAACTCCTTAATATTAGCTTACGATTGTGATTTAAGTTGGTAGGATGTATTTTTTTAGAAACATAAGAAAGCGCCTAACCACTTAAATGCAAACCAAAAATTGCTTGTTTTTATGTTTAAAAATTTACTATTACAACTGTTAGCTTTCATCTTTGTGACTGCAAATGCACAAACGCATCCTTTTCTCTATATCAATAAAGCAACATCTAATTTATTGTTAAAAGCTGCTGAAGAAAAGGAGAATACATTGTTTAAAAAGTCATTTATAGAAACAAAAAATGAAGTTGATAAATGGGTTGGGAAAGACGTTGATGTACCAGTGCCTTTAGATCCTGCTGGAGGCTATACCCACGATAAACACAAGTCTAATTACATGCTCATGTTTAACGCAGGTGTTTTGTATAATATAACAGGAGAATCTAAATATGCTTTGTTGGTAAAAAACATGTTATTAAAATATGCTGTTCTTAATCCAACCTTAAAAAAACATCCTCAAGCAACAAGCCCATTTGCAGGTCATCTATTTTGGCAAACTTTAAATGATGCCAATTGGATGGTTTACACAGGACTAGCGTATGATTTGGTTTTTAATTACTTAACTAAGGAAGAAAGAACAAAAATTGAACTAGGTGCTTTTAAGCCAGAAGTTGACTATTTCACAATAGATATGAAAGATTGGTATGACCGCTTGCACAATCACAGTGTTTGGGCATGTGCTGGTGTTGGTATCATCGGCTTGGCTACAAACAACAAAGACTATGTGGACATGGCATTATATGGAAGCGATAAAAAAGGGAAAGTAGGTTTTATAGCACAAATGGATAATTTATTTTCACCAGATGGTTATTACACCGAAGGTCCTTATTATGTAAGATATGCTATACTTCCTTATATGCTATTTGCAAATGCTTTAGATAAAGCAAATCCTAAAATGAAAATTTTTGAACACCGAAATAGTATTTTACAAAAAGCTATTACGACTTGTTTACAACAAACAAACTTGAATGGTTCTTTTTTCCCCTTAAATGATGCACTTAAAGAAAAAGATTATACCTCTAATGAATTAGTCACTGCAATAGATATTGCGCAAAATCATTACGGAAATGACAAAGGTTTTTTAACCGTTGCAAAAAAACAAAATAGGGTTTCTTTGGATGAAGGGGGTTTGTTAATTTCAACAGCCCTCAAGACGCAAAAAACAAATCTTTATTTTCCTTACAAAACAATAGAAAGCACTGATGGGGTTCGAGGAAATGAAGGGGGCATTGGGGTAATAAGAAATGGAGAGGGAGAAAATCTATCTTCATTGGTATTTAAATATGCTTCACAAGGATTGGGTCATGGACATTTTGATAGACTTACGATTAATCTTTTTGATAAAGGAAATGAAATTCTACAAGATTATGGATCGGCTCGATTTATAGGAATTGAACAAAAGTATGGTGGAAGGTATTTAATGGAAAATACACAATACGCTGCGCAAACCATTGCACACAATACCATTGTTCAAGATGAAATAAGTCATTTTGGAGGAGATACTGAAATAGGACAGCAATACCATGCTAATAAACTTTTTTCAAATTTCAGTAATAAAAATGTACAAGTTATTGCAGCGAATGAAAACAATGCATACAAAGGAACTGGATTAAATAGAACTTTATTTTTTTTAGATTCAATTGATGGCAGAAAATACATCATTGATTTATTTGAAGTAACCTCCAATATGTCTCATCAATATGACTTACCATTTCAGTACAATGGACAAATCATGAGTACCAATTTTAAATATACTACTCCAAAAAACTTGGAAGTTTTTGGTAAGCATGATGGGTATCAATTTTTATGGAAAGAGCTTGAGTCAAAATTGAACAATGGAATCATTCAATTTTCATTCCTAAATAAAGACAAATTTTATTCTATCTCCTCATTAGCTGCTGACACAACCAATATATTTTTAACGAGAACTGGTGCCAATGATCCTAATTTTAATTTAAGATCTACTACTTCATTAGTACTCAGAAAAACAAAGCAGTCTCCGACATTTTTATCAGTAATTGAGTTACATGGTTTTTATGATACAAGAGACGAATTTGCTTACGATTCTTATTCCAATGTAAAGGATATTAAAATGGTGCAACAAGACGAAAATATTTCAGTATTTAAAATAATACTTAAAAATGCTACATTGTTATTTGCAATTGCTCATAACAATGTCAATCAAAATGCGCTGCATCAGATAAACATTTCTAATGAAGTCATCAATTGGGAAGGTCCTTATTACTATAAAAAAATAAACAATTAAACCAACTAATAATTAAATATTACAACTATTTTAAAATACAAATATGAATCTAGAAAAACCAAACGACCTTTTTATTTATAATGACGAAATCACTTGGGAGGTTTTAGATGAAAAAGTAAAAAGAAAAATTATGTCCTATGAGCAAAGCTTAATGGTAGTTAAGGTTGCTTTTCAAACCGGTGGTATTGGACAATTACATCAACATGAACACGTTCAAATTACACATGTAGAATCTGGTGTTTTTGAAGTCCAAATAGATGGTGAAAAAAAAATATTAAAAGCAGGTGATGCTTTTCATATCCCATCCAATTTGATTCATGGCGCTGTTTGTATTGAAGAAGGGGTATTAATAGATGTATTCAGCCCTATGAGGGAAGAATTTGTTCAAATCAAATAATGATTTTCTAAACTTAAATATTCAAGTATGAAAAATTTACGATTGCTGCTTTTTATGTTACCATTTTTAATCATTTCATCAATGGTCAATGCCCAAAAAAAATCCTTAACAGGTAAGGTTATTGATAAAGAAACTGGGATGCCTTTGGAAGGTGTAACCGTTTTGATTGAAAACACAAAAAATGGAACTTCCACAAAAAAAGATGGAACATTTGCGATAGCTATAAACGCGAATGCTAAAAATTTAACGATATCCTATGTAGGATATATGACACAAAAATTAGTTATTGGCTCCTCCACTAATTTTGAAGTTATGCTTTCACAAGACAATACCATTCAAGATGAGGTAGTGGTAATTGGCTATGGTACTCAGAAAAAATCAAGTTTAACAGGTGCGATTGCTAAATTTAAAAATGAAAATTTAGATGAAGCCCCAGTATCAAGAGTTGACCAAGCATTACAAGGTAAAATTGCTGGTTTAACAATTCAAAATACTTCTTCAGAAGCTGGTGCTGCTCCAAAAATTAGTATTCGTGGAATTAGTTCCTTGAATGCAGGGTCAAGCCCATTGATTGTAATTGATGGATTACCGGTACCCGATGGATTGTCTTATTTAAACCCTGCAGATATTGAATCGATTGAGGTTTTAAAAGACGCTGCCTCAGCTGCCATTTATGGATCTAGGGGTGCAAGTGGGGTAATTATGGTCACCACTAAAAAAGGTAAAATAGGAAAACCAAGGTATAATTTTAAATATTCTACAGGTCAGAAGAAAGATTATAAGCATTATGACATTATGACGACCAAGGAATACGTTTCATTATTATTTAAAGAAATGCAATTGAGAGCAACTGATTCTTCTGTGGTACAATCTACCAACACGGTTGTAGATGGAGACAGGGCTTCTTATATTATCGAAAATGAATTAAACAAAGGGGTAGCTACCGATTGGCAAGCATTGTCATTAAGACCAGGTAGATTTACCAATATTCAATTAGGGGCAAGTGGTGGTAGTAATGATGTGAGGTATTTTATTTCAGGTGGATACCAGAATGATGAAGGTATGATGTATAAAAGCAATTATGAAAAGTTTAATATCAGAACAAAAGTAGATATTGAATTAAGTAAGAAAGTAAAATTAAGTATAAACTTAAACCCTTCATTCGATAACAAAATTTCCCCTTCACAAAATTTTACCAATTTTTGGAGGTATCCATCATGGTTGCCTGTTTATCACAATGCTGCTACTGCAGCCTTGGTTAATACCAATCCACAATATGCTGGAATTTTACCTGGCGATTATGCACATGCTCGTCATTTTTCTGGATTATTTTACAAGGGTATTATGCCTGATGGCACCACATGGGCATCAACAACAACTGTAAATCCTAGTGGTTCTGCACAACAAAATCCATATTCAGATGTGAATAGATCTGATATTTCCATGAAGAACTATCGCTTACAATCATCTGTTGACTTAAGTGTTGAATTAGCAAAAGGATTGATTTTTAAAACGGTTGGTTCTAGTTTATTAACTTACTCCAATGGATTAAGTTTTTATGATAGGAATTATAATAGTGATGGTTCGACAAATATTGGCGTATTTACCAATAATAAATACACCGATTTATTATCTGAGAACACTTTAAACTATAAAAAGTCCATTAACAAAAGTGATTTTGCATTTTTAGCAGGATTTACTGCACAAACAACCAATGTTCAAAATCAAGTGACTACAGGAAATGATTTTCCAAGTGATGATATAAGAACCTTGAATAGTGCAGCCCAATTGGATAAATCAGGAACAACTGGTACCACTAACCAAATTGGATTATTGTCTTATCTAGGTCGTATTAATTATTTGTATGACGATCGATATTTATTATCTGTAAGTTATAGAACGGATGGTAGCTCTTATTTTGCTACCGGTAAAAAATGGGGAAGTTTCCCATCTATTTCAGGAGGTTGGGTATTGAGCAAAGAAAAATTATTTAGTAAAATAGATTGGTTAAGTAATTTAAAATTGCGTGCAAGTTATGGTCAAAGTGGTAATAACAGAATTGTTGATTTTGCATTCTTGGATTTATTATATGGTGCTAACTATACTTATGGTTCAGGTACTGGTGTATCTTCACCAGGATTGGTAAGCTCCAGTGCATATCTTTCGAATCCAAATATCACATGGGAAACCACCAACCAGAATAACTATGGTATAGATCTTTCCATTTTTAAAAGTAGAATCAATATCACTTTAGATATGTACAGATCTACTACTGATAAATTATTATTGCAACAATCAGCTATGGCCTTTACAGGTGTTCCTCAATTTTGGAATAATTTAGGAAGTCTTGAAAACAAAGGGTTTGAATTAGAAGTTAGTTCAAAGAATATTCAAAAAGATAGATTTAGCTGGACAACTTCAGCCAACATATCACACAACCAAAATAAAATATTAAAATTAGGAACAGAACAATTCTTGTTAAACCAAGGTGAAAGAACTGAAGTGTACCGAAACAGGGTAGGTGACCCTTTGGTTGTTTTTTACGGATTTAAAACAGATGGTGTTTGGTTATCACAGGATCAAATTAATGCTTCTGGTTTGAAATCTTCCTTGTCTAGTATTTTTGTACCAGGCGGTTTAAAAATTGTGGATGTGAATAAAGATGGTATTTTAGATAACAATGATAGAACCGATTTAGGGAACCCTTATCCTGATTTTAACTGGGGGATAACCAATACATTTAAGTTTAAGCAAATTGACTTCAATTTCTTAGTGCAAGGTGTACAAGGAGGAAAAGTTATTAATGGTGATCCAAACTACAATGAATCAAGAAGGACCATTAGAACTTATAACCAAAATAGATGGGTGAGTGCACTTTATCCTGGTGATGGTAAAACTCCTTATTCAACCAATGGATACAACTGGATGTTAACTGACTACGTAATTGAGGATGCTTCTTATTTTGCATTGAGAGAGGTAAGTTTAGGCTATACCATGCCAACTGCTGCGATTAAAAGATTGAATATTTCTTCAATGCGTTTATACTTATCTGCACAAAATTTATATTTTCATACAGCTAGTAGATATAGAGGCTTAAATCCAGAAGGTAGAACAAATAGTGGACCTTATGCTTCAGTTTTAGTGGATGGGTATCAAAGAGGTACTTTCCCAATTCCTCAAACGATCACTGCCGGAGTTGATATTAATTTTTAATTCTTTATTGTAAAAGAAAAAACATATTATATGAAAAACATAATTAAATTAATGGTGTTGGCTTCCATTTTCTTCGCTTCATGCGAAAAAAATATTGACTTGTATCCGCAATCCAATATCACAACTGAAAATTTTTATAACACCAGCGCAGATATCCAAATTGCGTTGAATGGATGTTATAATGCATTAAGAGCTCCTTTGTTGGAAGAATGGAAATTGACTGAATTGCGAAGTGACAATACTATTATGTATAGCTCCGCTAGTAAATCAGTTCCCAATCGTGATTTAAGTGATCTAGATTTATTTATTCCAAGTACTTCTCACCAAGCAATTTATAATTACTGGATTGCCAACTATTTTAACATTCGAAACATAAATGTAATTTTAAATAGTTTAAACGTAAATTATAATCCAACAACTGGGACACTTGTATCTGATTCAACAACCGTGACCATCACAAGTGCAGATAAGAAAATTGCATCTTCTGAGGCGGCAACTTTAAGAGCATATCATTATTTTAATTTAGTTCGTTTATTTGGGGGCGTATTTTTAATACATGAGCCAGCTGATCCATTTGAAGCTACAAGTATTAATCGTTCCTCAGTAGATGAAATTTATAAATTAATCATTGCGGATTTAACGTACGCTGCTGCCAATGGATCTTCCTTAAAATATAGTTCAATTCCAACCACTAGTTTAGGCAAAGTAAACGCATGGACAGCCAAAGCTTTGCTTGCTAAAGTATATTTAACATTGAATAGAAAGGCAGATGCAATTCCAATTTTAAATGACATCATTGCAAACAGTGGCTATGGATTAAATGCTGCTTATGCAGATAATTTTTCAGTGACGAATGAGGTAAGTAAAGAAGCGATGTTTGTAATTAGGTACAAAGCAGGCGGTATTGGACAAGGTTCACCATTTCCAAATTTGTTTGCACCTGAATTGAGTGGTACAGCCGTAGTAAATGGGGATGGTTCAGGCTTAAATGCACCTTGTGCAGAATTGAATTCAGTTTATAATGCTTTAGACAATAGAAACGCTGTAAGTATTGGTGTATATGGAAAAGCATTAAATAACCTGTATCCTAAAAAGTTAATTACACCCGTTTCGGTTAAATCAGATGGGGAAGGAGATTGGAACGTAATTAGGTATGCAGATGTTTTATTAATGTTAGCAGAAGCACAAGGTTATACTGCCGCAAGCCTTACTTTAATGAATCAAACAAGGGCTAGAGCAGGTTTACCCGCTTTGACAATGACAACGGTTACAACCAATGCTCAATTTGAAAAGGAGTTGGCATTAGAGCGCAGATTGGAGTTTGCATTTGAAAATATTAGGTGGTTTGATATGTTGCGTTATAACACAACAATGCCAAGTTTAGATGCTGTGACAACTATTAAAGCGAATTATAGTGCTATGTGGACAATACATTACAGCAAATATCCTTCTCCTGTACCTTCCCTAGCTACCATACAAGGGTATGTAACAAAAGAAAAATTATTATTACCAATTCCACAACGTGAAATTGATAACAATTCAAAATTAGTGATACCACAAAACCCAGGATACTAATATTTTATTACATCACATTCAATGAACATTACAATCTAATTAATTAGGGCGTAATGTTCATTTTAACCTTTTGCTAACAAAACAATATCAGTTTAAAATATCCAATAAAAATATTCCAACCTTTAAATGAAAAAAATGTTAAAAAAGTTGAATTATAAAGTAGTAGTAGCCACTTTATTTTCTATTATTCTAATGAGTGGTTTGCACGCACAAAAAAATAAACCAAACATTTTATTTATTGCAGTAGATGATCTTAAGCCCGTATTAGGTGCCTACGGAAATAAATTAATTAAAACACCTAATATTGATCGACTTGCAAAAATGTCTACGGTTTTTTTAAGCAATTATTGTCAACAAGCAGTTTGTGGTCCAACGCGTGCTAGCTTAATGACGGGGATGCGACCAGACTACACAAAAATTTGGGATTTAAAAACGCAAATGCGTGATATGAACCCTAACATTTTAACATTACCTCAATACTTAATTACGCAAGGTTACAATACTGTTGGGACAGGGAAAATTTACCATCCAAGTAGTGCAATTGATAAAATTGACCCAGTTAGTTGGAACCAACCTTATCTAGAGCCAAAGGAGTCTGATTATGCGAATCATTTAGGAAAGCCAGCAAATTCTCAATACCAGAAAGCGGAAAACAAAGCATTATTTGTTAATAAAAAAGAAAGAGCCAAAAGAGATAATGATGACGAAGAACCAACGACTATCAAAGGCCCTTCTACTGAATGTATTGATGTTCCAGATAATGCATATGACGATGGAGTTATTGCATTGTTAGCCAAACAAAAACTTATTGACTTCTCAAAAAGTAAGCAACCTTATTTTATGGCAGTTGGTTTTCATAAACCCCATTTGCCATTTGTAGCACCTAAAAAATATTGGGATTTATACAATAGAGCTGATATGCCATTGGCAGAATTTACTGAGCATTCAAAAGATGCGCCTGAAATTGCTTACCATAAATCGGGTGAATTAAGAAATTATTTGGATATACCTGCTTATGCTACTTATAACCAACCTGGCAATCATGTTTATTTAAAAGTAGAAAAACAAAAAGAATTAATTCAAGGATATTTTGCTGCTGTTTCCTATATGGATGCACAAGTTGGTCTGTTGTTAAACACACTTGATTCATTAGGCACTTTAAATAATACAATCATTGTATTATGGGGTGACCACGGCTGGCATTTAGGTGACCATGATTTATGGGAAAAACATACCAACCTTGAACAAGCTACTCGTTCTCCATTAATTATAGCTGCGCCAGGTTTTAAACCAGGTTCCACACAAGCGATGACAGAACACCTTGACATTTTTCCAACCATTTGTGATTTAGCTGGGGTAGGCGTTCCAGGGCATTTGCAAGGAAAAAGCTTAAAGCCAATCATGCAAAATAATACGAGCGCTGTAAAAGAATTTTCAGTAAGCCAATACCCAAGAAAATTAAGTAAGGAAGAATCAACAAAAGCTGGATATGATTCAAACAAAATGATGGGTTACAGTTTAAGAACCAACAAATATCGTTTTACAATTTGGATGAATAATTTTACAACAAGTCAGCCATTTGATGCTAAGAAAGTATTTGCAACTGAATTATATGATTATACAATTGATCCGCTAGAAAAAGTAAATGTGTACAAATCAGAAAAATATAAATCAATAGCTACACAGATGAAGGCTAAAATGATTGAATTTTTTAAATCACAAGAAAAAAAATAATTGTAGTTCAATAAAGTGTTAAAAATTAAAAAGTATTCCATGAAAAAATTATTTGTAGCTAGCCTTCTACTTATATTGACACAAAGTTTCTCTTTCGCACAAACAAAAGCTAAGCCAAATATTTTATTTATTGCGATTGATGACTTAAAACCTTTATTAGGTGCATATGGAAATACGTATGTTAAGACACCTAACATGGATAGGTTGGCAAAAATGGGCACTACTTTTTTAAATAATTACTGTCAACAAGCAGTATGTGGACCTACACGTGCTAGTTTATTAACAGGTATGCGTCCTGACATGACCAAAATTTGGGATTTAAAAACACAACTACGTGATGTAAGTCCTGATATTGTAACTATGCCTCAGTATTTAATTACACAAGGCTATTCCACTCAAGGAATTGGAAAAGTATTTGATGTAAGAAATGTAGACAATAATATTGATAAACTTTCTTGGAGCGTTCCTTATTATAAAACAGATAAAAAATATTATGTTCCTGAATTAGGAGAACCAGCCGAAGGTAGATACCAACAAAAAGATACAAAGTTAGCTGCTGAAAAAGTGATCAATGAAGCATTAGCCAAAGGAATGACCAAAGCGGAGGCTAATAACGAAGCAACTGCAAAAGTGCGTCCTTCTGTTGAGTGTATTGATGTTCCAGATAATGCCTATACCGATGGTGCAAATATTTTAGAAGCTAAAGACATATTGGTTCAATTGAGTCAAAAAAAAGAGCCCTTCTTTTTTGCTGTTGGCATAGCTAAACCGCATTTGCCCTTTGTAGCTCCTAAAAAATATTGGGACTTGTATAAAAGAGAAGATATTGTTTTGGAGCCTTTTCAAGAAATAAATAAAAATCCGATTGATGTAGCTTATCATAATGCTGGTGAGTTAAGGGCATATACGGATATTCCTGAAGTGATTGCTTCGACTCCGCAAAAAGAGTTGGGATTAACTTTGTCAACCGAAAAACAAAAGGAACTATTGCACGGTTATTATGCAGCAGTATCTTACACAGATGCACAAGTTGGTAAACTCTTAAATGCACTCGATTCTTTGGGACTTACTAAAAATACAATTATTGTTTTGTGGGGGGATCATGGTTGGCATTTAGGGGACCATAATTTATGGTGTAAGCATAGTAATTTTGAACAAGCAACACATGCTCCATTAATTATTAGTGCACCTGGCTTTACTTCCAATAAAACAAGCTCTTTTTCTGAACACTTAGATATATTCCCTACATTATGTGACTTAGCTGGTCTTAAAATACCTTCACAACTACAAGGTAAAAGCTTAAAGCCAATCATGAAAAATCCTAGTATTGTAGTAAAGCCTTATTCAATAAGTCAATACCCAAGAAGTGGGGTGGATGAAGAAAATGATCGTTTAGGATATGGCCCAGCCAACGTAATGGGCTATTCCATAAGGGATAAACAATTTAGATATACAATTTGGATGAAAAATGGATTTAGAACTACACAGCCATTTAAAGCTGCATCTGTAATAGGGGATGAATTATATGATTATAAAACAGATCCTTTAGAAAAGGTAAATGTGGCAAAAGATAAAAAGTATGAAGCAGTTGCAAAAAAATTAAAAGCAGAGATGCTTGCTTATTTTGCCTCACAAGTAGCAGTTAAGTAATTGTTATAAAAAATAGCTTTCATATATATTTCATAAACATTCGAAATAATATAATACCTCAATGATTCAAAACTATAAATATCGTCAGTCTATTTTTTTTAAAAAATACTTCACGTTATTTATAGTAAGCTCATTGACTTGGCTAAACTTATATGCACAACCAAGTGTTACAATTAATAAAAAGCCTAATATTATTGTTATTTTAACTGATGATATGGGCTACTCCGATATTGGTTGTTATGGTTCTGAAATTAATACACCCAATATTGATCGCTTAGCGAAAGATGGAGTTCGATTTAGTCATTTTTATAACACTGCAAGATGCAGCCCATCAAGGGCGTCCTTATTAACAGGACTTTATCCGCATCAGGCGGGGATGGGACATTTATCTACCGAAAATTTTACAGAGGAAGGCTATGTTGACAATTTAAGTAAGCATGCAGTAACAATGGCTGAAGTATTTAAAGCTGCAGGATATGCTACTTATATGACTGGTAAATGGCATATAGCAAAAGATTTTGTAAATAAAAATGATATAAGCAATTGGCCAATGCAAAGAGGGTTTCAAAGATATTTTGGAACCTTGAACGGGTCTGGTAGTTATTATGATCCAGGTACCTTAGTAAGTAATAATACTTTTATTGCACCAGGAGAAAATTTTTATTATACAAATGCAATTACTGACACAGCGATAAAGTTTATCCAGGAACACAAATCACCCAATCCTTTCTTTTTTTATATAGCCTATACCGCTGCTCATTGGCCACTTCATGCGCCAGAAAATGAAGTCCAAAAATATAAGGGTGTTTATGATAAAGGTTGGGATGTCATTAGACTTGCAAGATTTAATAAGTTACAAAAAATAGGTTTGATCAGTAAAGAAGCGGTTTTAACGGAACGTGGTGTGAGTATACCTGCTTGGGAAAATGCCCCACTTAAAGATTGGCAAGTACGTAAAATGCAGGTGTATGCAGCTATGATTGATATTATGGATCAAGGCATAGGTAAAATTATTTCAACATTAGAACAAAAAGGAATGCTGGATAATACAGTTATTTTTTATATGCATGACAATGGGGGTTGTGCTGAACCTTTGGATTCGGATCAGCCTGAAATTGAATTAACAGCTGAACAAAAAATAGTACATCCATTTGCAAAGGACTCTATTTTTGTTGGTAAAAAACAAACTTACACAAGAGAAGGGCAATTTGTAAGAAGTGGTATGGGTGTGATGCCAGGCCAAGCTAATACTTGGGTTACTTATGGTATTGAATGGGCCAATGTAAGCAATACACCTTTTAAAATGTATAAGCATTGGACTCATGAGGGGGGCATTGCTTCTCCCTTAATTGTATATTGGCCAAAGGGCATAAAACAAAAAGGAACTATTCAAAATCAAGATGCTCATTTAATTGATATCATGGCTACCTGCATTGATATTGCTGGCATTTCATATCCTACAAATTATAATGGCTATAGTATTCAACCTTTAGAAGGCAAAAGTTTAGTCGGGGCATTCAATAATTTACCTATACATCGTGATTTTATTTTTTGGGAACATGAAGGTAACCGCGCGTTAAAAGCAGGCATTTGGAAGATTGTTTCAAAGACAGCAAAAAGTAAAATATTTTCAGAGAAGGATCAAAACGCATGGGAATTATATAACATGGAAAAAGATCCTAGTGAAACAAAAAACATGGCTTTGCAGTACCCTGAAAAAGTGAAAGAATTGGCTATGTTATGGGAAAAAGAGGCTATAAGAACAAAAGCACTTCCATGGCCTTGGGATAAAAAACAAAAAAACAAAGAGTAAGCTACCTATTATCTAATCGTTTAACATTCATACAAATACTTAACATGAAAATCACTTCTTTTTTAATTGCTTTACTTTTGGTTGCAAGCAGTATAGCTGCACAAAATAAAAAACCAAACATTATTTTTATTCTTGCTGATGATTTAGGTATTGATGGTGTAAGTTGTTACGGGGCAGATTCATACAAAACTCCTGAAATTGATAAGCTTGCAAAAAATGGCATGAGGTTTACAAATGCTTACACAGCTCCTTTGTGTGGCCCTTCGAGAGCGATGATCTTAACAGGAAGGTATGCTTTTAGAACAGGAGCTGTTAATCAGGACCAAACCGGGGAATTTAAACCATCGGATGAGATAATGATGTCGAAAATTTTAAAACCAGCTGGTTATACGACCGCTATGATTGGTAAATGGGGTCAATTGCCTTTAGGACCTGCTGAATTTGAATTTGATGATTATATGCGTTTTTATGGGAGTGGGGTTTATGCTAATACAAATGAAAAGAAAGAAAAGTATGATTTAAATGGTAAAATTTTAATTTTAAAGGATGAGGAATATATGCCTAATTTAATGCACAATCATATGGTCCAATTTTTGGCTAATCACAAAAAGGATCCATTTTATTTGTATTATTCATTGGTACAAGTACATGGAGAAATAAGACCAACACCAGAAACAAAACCAGGGACAACAGATTTTAAACAATTGTACACTGATAATATCAATTACATGGATAAGTTAGTGGGCAAATTGATGCATACATTGGATAGTCTTAAATTAAGAGACAATACCTTAATTGTATTTTTTGGGGACAATGGAACCGCTGGACAGGCTGCTGCGATTGGGACGGTGAATGGTAAAAAAATTATTGGTAAAAAAGGGACAATGCAGGAGGGTGGTAGCCTAGTGCCTTTAATCATTAATTGGCCAGGTGTCGTTAAAAAAGGGGTGGTTAGTAAAAATTTAGTAGATGCTTCTGATTTTGTACCCACTTTTGCAGAAATTGCTGGGGCAACCTTGCCTATTGGTAAAAAAATTGATGGGGTTAGCTTTTTACCACAAATCAAAGGAGCAAAAACAAATGCTAGAAATTGGATTTTTACAGAATTAGGGAATGATTGGTATGTCAGGGATGCCAATTGGAAATTAAATCGTGCTGGAGAATTATATGATATGCACAATGCACCTTTTGAAGAAAAATTAACACCAACTTCAGAAGCAACTAAAGCAATTAGCGAAAACCTTCAGAAAGTATTGGATTCATTAGATCCTGCTGCTGGTTATTTAGATAGAGGGGATGGCAGTGGACGCCATGCAACTAAAGTTAAGAAAAAGCAAAATAAAAATAAGTAACAACACGGGATTTAAGTATTGCCTTTTAAAAAATAACGGTTACTAATAATTTTAAAATGAGATGGACTAGTATTTTTTTATTTATTTTTTTTTCTTCTACCGTTTCGGCTCACATAAGCTTGCCCAGCTACTTTAGCAATGGCATGGTCTTACAACGAAATAAATCGATTCCCATTTGGGGTTGGGCTAGTGTGGGTGAAAGTGTGAAAATTTCTTTTAAGGGTAAAGTATATACCACCATAACGGATCAACAAAAAAAATGGAAAATTTACTTAGCTGCTACAAAGGAAGGGGGCCCCTATACAATCTCTATTGATGGAACCAATCATATAGTATTGGAAGACGTGCTCATTGGGGATGTTTGGTTTTGTTCAGGTCAATCCAATATGGAGTATGAGTTGTACAAGGCTGCTGAAAAATATCCAAAAGAAATTGCAAGTTCAACCAACGATAAAATTCGCCATTTCTTGGTAAAGCGAAATAATTCATTCATCCCATTAGACAATGTTGCTTCTTTAAAGGGTTGGGAAAAAGCAAGTCCCGAGACTGTTCCTAATTTTAGTGCGATTGCTTATTTTTATGCGCGCCAATTATATGAAAAGTATAAAGTACCCATAGGCCTTATAAATGCAAGTTATGGAGGGACACCTGCTGAAGCTTGGATGAGTATGAATGCCCTACGGAATTACCCAAATTACTTCGAGCGTGCTCTTTTTTTTAGAGATCCAAAAAGGGTTGATAGTGTTGAAAAATCAGATAAATTATTTTTGGACGATTGGATAAACAACGTAAAAGATTTGGATATTGGCGAAAAAGAAAGTTGGTATAAAAGTGTAACCAATGCCACAAACTGGGGACTCGTTGAGCTTCCAAGTTTTTGGCAAGAAAAAATATTACCGGAAGTAAAAGCGGGTACCGTTTGGTTTAAAAAAGAAGTTATACTTCCTCCAAAATACATCAATCAACCAGCCACTTTGAGACTTGGAAATATTATCATGAAAGATGAAACTTTTGTGAACGGGATCAAAGTAGGTAGTACATCTAATAAACATGCCCCGAGGAAATATACAATTAAGCAATCCCTATTAAAGGAAGGTGAAAATATTATTACAGTCAAAGTAACCAATGAAATGGGAGATGCCGGGTTTATTCGGGATAAAAGATATCAATTAGAAATTGGGGATACCCTTATTCATTTATCAGGACAATGGAAGTATAAATTAGGGGTAGCAGTAAATCCTTTCTTGAGAGACAAATTAACAAAATTTTTTTGTGAGGGAACTGCTTTGTACAATGCAATGGTGCATCCACTGCTAGGTTATGGAATCAAAGGGGTTATTTGGTATCAAGGGGAGTCTAATCAAAGTAAAGCAAAAGAGTATCGCAGGTTGTTCCCCGATTTAATTCAATCTTGGAGAAAAGAATGGGGACAGGGTGATTTTCCATTTTTGTGGGTACAATTAGCAAATATAAATAAGCCAAAATCACAACCAAGTGAAAGCAAATTAGCCGAGTTGCAAGATGCACAGTCCAATACTTTAAAATTGACTAATACAGGGATGGCTGTTATAAATGATATTGGAGAATGGAATGATGTGCACCCAATGAATAAATTGGAAGCTGCTCGCCGTCTTTATTTAGCTGCTTTAAAAGTGGCATATCACGAAAAAAATATAGTGTATGCTGGACCCACACTGATTAAAAGTGAAATAAAGAAGCATTCAATTATATTATATTTTGATAATATAGGTTCTGGCATGATTGCCTTGAAAAATGTTACCTTAGGGCATTTCGCAATAGCAGCTGCTGATAAAAAGTTTATCTGGGCAGACGCGATAATAAAGGACAATACCATAATTGTTTCAAGTAAATATGTTGAACATCCCAAATTTGTAAGATATGCATGGGCTGATAATCCAGTAGGTGCAAATTTATATAACAAAGAAGGTTTGCCAGCTTCTTGTTTTACAACTGAAATCAATTAATTTTAAAACTAAATTCAATGAAAAAGGTATTTTTAACTTGGTGTGTCTTGCTATTTACGGTGATTATTTTTGCACAAGGCAATCTATCAAAGTCTTATTATAAGGCTATTGACTTTGCCAATTTGGCTAAGGTAAAAACGAAAGTGCAAAGCCAAGATAAGCGAGTAATAAAGGCCTATAATAATTTGATTGGAAATTGCAATGCGAATTTGAAGTTTCCTTTGGTATCCGTAATGGATAAAAAAGATATACCACCTAGCGGCGATAAACATGATTACATGAGTTTAGCCCCTTATTGGTGGCCTGATCCAAATACAAAAGGAGGGCTTCCCTATATAAGAAGAGACGGTGATGTAAATCCTGAAGTTAATGATTATCCTGACAAGGACAATATGCCTAAAATATGTCAAAAAGTTTATGAACTTTCTTTGGGATTTTATTTTTCTGGCAATGAAAAGTATGCAAAGAAAGCAACTGATATGATTCGAGTTTGGTTTTTGAATCCATCAACAAAAATGAACCCCAATTTAAATTTTGGCCAAGCAATAAAAGGCATGGATGATGGTAGGGGCGCAGGGTTAATTGATACTAGGCACTTTATATTTTTTTTAGACGGGGTGAAATTGTTAAAAAGTTCATCTTCTTGGACAACATCCGATGACAATGCTTTAAAGAATTGGTTTCGATCTTATTATGGTTGGTTAAATACTAGCAAAAATGGGAAAGATGAAAAAAATGCAGGCAACAATCATGGTATTTGGTATGATGCACAATCTTTGGCCATTACCAATTATTTAGATAGTCTAAATGAATCGAAGTTAATTATAAAAAGAGCATTGGGCAGATTAGAAAAACAAATGAATGCGGAGGGTGCTTTCCCTGCCGAACTCGCAAGAACCAATTCATTGCATTATTCTTCATTTGTGGTAAGTGCTTTTGAAAATGTTGCACAATTGTCAGCAAATATTGGGGTTGATTTTAGAAATACTAAATTGAGCAATGGGATGTCTTTACAAAATGCCTTTGATTTTTTAACACCCTACTTGCTTTCAAAAAAAACTTGGAATTGGCCAAATCTAAAACCATTTAGTGTATCTAATGAATATCCTTTATTACTGAGTGCAAGTAAACATTACAATTGTACTGAATGCATTCCCTTCATGAATTCAAATGCGGCAGATGCCAATCAACTCATCTTACAATTATTATAAATTTAAATTAAAAGCAAGCATGTTAAACTTTACTGTACAAAACAAATTAGCATTGGTAACAGGATGTAGTAGCGGTATCGGAATGGATATTGCCATTGAACTAGCTCAAGCAGGAGCTGATATTATTGGAGTTTCTAATAATTTACCTGAAACGGGAAGTGAAGTAGCAAATGCAGTTGAAGCTGCGGGAAGAAAGTTTTATCCTTATATTGCGGATTTTGCGGATAGAACTTCTTTGTATACTTTTTTAGATGCCGTAAAACTTGCACATCCTAAAATTGATATTTTAATAAATAATGCCGGGCATATTTTAAGGCAACCAGCTGCTGAGCATTCGGATGAATTTTGGGATACCATTATTGATATCAATTTAAATGCTCAATTTTTAATTACGAGAGAAATCGGTAAAACCATGTTAGCGCATAAATATGGAAAAATTGTTTTTACATGTTCTTTATTAAGTTTTCAAGGAGGCATTAATGTACCTGGATATGCTGCAAGTAAAGGGGCAGTTGCTTCCTTATTAAAAGCATTTGCAAATGAGTGGGCACCTCATGGGATTACTGTAAATGGGGTTGCTCCAGGATATATAGCAACCAATAATACTGCTCAATTAAGGGCAGATGCCGATCGTAGTGCTGCCATTTTAGCAAGAATTCCTGCAGGAAGATGGGGTGAGACCTCAGATTTAACAGGCGCTTATGTTTTCTTATCTTCACCTGCATCAGATTATATTAATGGTACTATCATAACCGTTGATGGCGGATGGATGGGTAGATAAATAAATAATGGGTAACGTAAAATAATTCAAATTTAAAACAATAAATACAATGCAAATAAGATTTCAAAACAGTCCAAAAGAGACTGCTACTATGTCTACAAAAGAAACAAGAGAAAATTTCTTAATTCAAAATGTAATGGTACCAGGTGAAATTAATTTAACCTATTCTCATTATGATAGAATAATTGTGGGTGGTGTTGTGCCAACAACTAGCGCCATTACATTGCCTAATGAAGGAGAATTAAAAGCAAACTTTTTTTTAGAGCGTAGGGAAATGGGTGTTATTAATGTAGGCGGTAAAGGAAAAGTGGTAGCGGATGGCGTTACCTATGAAATTGATAAATTAGAGTGTGCTTATTTAGGTAAAGGAACTCAGGATGTTTCTTTTGTAAGTGATGATAGCAATGCACCTGCTTTATTTTATGTATTATCAACACCTGCGCATGCAAGCTACCCAAATAAATCAATGACAAAGGACGAAGCTGCGCCTGTACATTTAGGAGATTTTAGCACATCAAATAAAAGAACTATCTATAAATACATACATAACGATGGTATCCAAAGTTGTCAATTGGTGATGGGTTTAACTACTTTAGAAGAAGGTTGTGTTTGGAATTCAGTACCACCACATACGCATACAAGAAGAATGGAAGCTTATTTTTACTTTGATTTAAATGAAGCACACCGTGTCATGCATTTTATGGGAGAACCTCAAGAAACAAGACATTTAGTGGTTGCCAATAATGAAGCAGTTTTATCAGCTCCATGGAGTATGCATTTTGGGGTTGGGACTTCGAATTATGGATTTATTTGGGGAATGGCTGGAGAGAATAAAGAATTCACAGACATGGATCCAGTAGCCATTGCAAGTATAAAATAATAATTTATTCATTCTTGTCTTAACCATTAAAGTTAATTTTGGCAACATTAATAATTGTATGGAAAAATCAAGAATAGATTTGCCGATTGGGGTCACTTTAGATAGGTTTATTAAAAGTAAAGAAAGAGAATATCCCTCTGCAGTTGGGGCTTTTTCACAATTGCTGAGGGATATTGCATTGGCAGCCAAAGTGGTCAATAGAGAATTAAATAAAGCTGGACTCATTGACATTATGGGCAATGCTGGTAATTATAATACGGGTGGAGATGAGCAAAAGAAATTAGACATACTTGCCAATATACGTTTTATAAGGGCGCTGAGCAAAGGAGGGGAGGCTTGTGGTATTATTTCAGAGGAGAGTGAATCATTTATTGACTTAGAAAATGATGGAAAATATATTGTTGCGCTCGATCCCTTAGATGGGTCAACAAATATTGATGTAAATGTTTCTGTTGGCACTATTTTTTCTATTTACAAACGCACTACACCCATTAATACCCCTTTAACAACCTCCGATTTTTTACAAAATGGACGTGCTCAAATTGCTGCTGGATACATTCTTTATGGTCCATCCTCGATGATGGTATTTACAACAGGAAATGGAGTCAATGGATTTACGTACGAGCCTACACTAGGAGAATTTGTATTGTCTAATTCAAATATTGTTTGCAAGGAAAATGGGCATATTTATTCTTTAAACGAGGGTTTAGCTAATTCGATTGTTGAAGAAAAAGTAAAACAGTACATAAAGTATTGCAAGGAAATGGAATATACGGGAAGGTATATAGGTTCTTTAGTTGCAGATTTTCATAGAAATTTATTAAAAGGAGGTATTTATTTGTATCCTGCAACAAACAAATATCCGAATGGTAAATTAAGGCTTATGTTTGAATCCAATGCTTTGGCCTTTGTCATTGAACAAGCAGGGGGTTTAGCAACAGATGGTAATATGGATATTTTGGATATAGAACCAAAGTCCATTCATTATACAACGCCCCTTTATATTGGATCAAAAAATATGGTTAGTAGGTTATACAACCAACAAGGCTAATTACATGACATTTACAGTACAATCAATAACTTCATTAATGACCCAATTCATTGTTACGCACTTAAAAATTATTTTCATAGTCTGCTTGCTCTTTGCTTGTCAATCTGCAAAAGAAAAAGCGGAGGCAGCAAAACAAGATAGTTTATTGCATTGTACAAGCAATATACCTGCACGTTATGGTTCCTCTCAGACTGCACTTGTTACCGATTCAAATGATAGTCGTTCCGACAGTGCTTTAGCATCTTCCAACCCTTTATTACACGAAGGAATGGTGCATATAAATGCACAATCTTTTTTGATGGGGGCGAATGATAAAGAGGGACGTGTAGATGAATTTCCTCAACATAAGGTGCAGTTGTCCGATTTTTGGATGGATGCAACGGAAGTAACCAATGCGCAGTTTAAAAAATTTGTGGATGCCACTGGTTACATAACTACAGCTGAGAAAAAGCCAGATTGGGAATTGATTAAAAAGCAATTACCCCCTGGTACTCCAAAACCTGCTGATGATGTGTTGGTTGCTGCTTCACTTGTATTTGTAAAACAACCTTTAGGTACGGGATTAGATAACCCTTCGGCATGGTGGACTTGGAAGCCAGGCGCCAACTGGAAACATCCTAAAGGGCCTGGTTCTGATATTAAAGGAAAAGATAATTACCCTGTGGTCCAAGTTTCTTGGGATGACGCACAAGCTTATTGTAAATGGGCGGGTAAACAATTGCCTACGGAAGCACAATGGGAATGTGCCGCCAGGGGTGGTCGAACCACAAAATATACATGGGGTGAGGAGGAAATTGAAAAAGGCAGCCCGAAAGCGAATACTTGGCAAGGGATTTTTCCTACCAGTAATACCAATTGGGATCATTTTGATGGGCTAGCCCCAGTGAAATCATATCCGCCTAATGCTGTTGGTTTATTTGACATGGCTGGTAATGTATGGGAATGGTGTTCAGATTGGTATAGAGAAGACACTTACACAATTCAATTAAAGAATAATAAATCTCAATTAATTGTGAACCCCGCTGGGCCAGTAGACAGTTATGATCCGCAAGAACCCAATGCGCCAAAACGTGTTGTTCGAGGCGGCTCTTTTTTATGCAATGCCTCCTATTGTAAAGGATATAGGGTAACTGCAAGAATGAAAACATCACCAGATACGGGTTTAGAACATACCGGATTTAGATGTGTGGCGAAGTAACTTTTTTAAAAAAGGTATATTTGAGTAGTCATGTGTTATTACAATAGTATACAAATTAAAAAAGACAATCGAATTACTATTCAGGGTACCTTAATAGATTTACCTGAAATGACAAGACCAGTTCAGAGTGGGTTTGAATATGCAAATTGGCCAATTGTTAAACTTACCCAAAATGTACCCAGTTTTGAATTAGCCCATTGGGAGCTCATTGCCCCATGGTTAACTTCTGCGATGGCTGTCATGAAGGGTAGGGAAAAATTTAATACTTTGAATGCCACTTCAGAGAAGTTATTGGAAAGTAAACTTTTCAAACAACCTGCCTTAAAAAGAAGATGTCTTGTATTGTCTTCAGGTTTTTTTGAATGGAGACACTTCACACCGATGGGTGCAAAAAAGGATAATGCATATCCCTATTATATTTCGCTAAAAAATAAACCATATTTTTTTATGGCGGGCATTTATCAACCCTGGGTTGATATTGAGACAGGTGAAATGATGAATACTTTTTCAATTGTGACCACAAAAGCCAATCAATTTATGTCGCAAATTCACAATAAGAAAAAAAGAATGCCTACCATTTTAACGCATCAACAAGCAGAAAAATGGCTAAGACCGGATATCACCGAAGCTGAGATACAAAATATAGCATCAGCTCAAATTGATGATACTTTGTTAGTGGCCCATTCAATAAAAAAAGATTTTAGGACTTCAATGCATCCAACATATCCTTTTGCCTATGCCGAGTTGCCGGGATTTTAAAGTAGATATACCTTATTTTTGCTAAATAAATTTTTGTATTGAATAAGCCTGTTTTATTAATCACGCCTCCATTTACCCAGCTTAATACGCCGTATCCGGCTACTGCTTATTTAAAAGGATTTTTTAATACCAAAGGTATTGAATCCGTACAGGCCGATTTAGGCATTGAAGTAACCATTGCTTTATTTAACAAGCAGGGTTTAGAAAAGCTTTTTCACACAATTGATGAAAAAATAAAAGGGGGTGTAATAACCGAAATTTCTGAAAATAGCGCCCGCATCATTTCATTAAAAGATCGATACATTCATACCATCAATGAAGTGATTTTGTTTTTGCAGGGAAAGTCCAATACGCTCGCACATTTAATCAGCGCGCGTAATTTTTTACCCGAAGCGAGTAGGTTTGAACAAATTGATGATTTAAAATGGGCTTTTGGTAGCATGGGTAAAATTGATATGGCCAAGCATATCGCTACCATGTATTTAGAGGACTTGAGTGATTTAATTAAAGAAGTAATTGATCCTCATTTTGGGTTTAGTCGTTATGCCGAGAGCTTGGGTAGATCCGCAAATTCTTTTGATGAATTATATGCTGCTTTGCAACAACCATTTACTTATTTAGATGAAATATTAATTGAAATATTTGATCGACGTATAAAAGAAGTACAACCCAAATTAGTTTGCTTGTCGGTTCCTTTTCCTGGTAATTTATATACCTCACTGCGTTGTGCACAGTGGTTAAAAAAACAGTTTCCTACCATTAAAGTGGCCATGGGTGGAGGTTTTGCCAATACGGAATTAAGGTCATTGAGCGATGCACGTGTTTTTGAATTTTATGATTTTATTACTTTAGATGATGGGGAAGCACCACTCGAAATTTTAATTGATCATATTGATGGAAAAAAAGAACAACATGAATTGAAACGTTGTTTCACTTTGGTAAATGGGGTAGTAACTTATATCAATCAAACGCGTTGCAGTGATTACAAGCAAGGTCAAGTGGGAACCCCTGACTATGATGGGCTATTGTTGGATAAATATATTTCAGCCATTGAGGTAATCAATCCAATGCATAGTTTGTGGAGTGATGGCAGGTGGAATAAATTAACCATGGCACATGGTTGTTATTGGGGCAAATGTACATTTTGTGACGTTTCACTGGATTATATAAAAAGATATGAACCTATCGCTGCATCCTTGATCGTAGATAGAATGCAGGAGTTGGTTGATAAAACTGGGGAGAATGGATTTCATTTTGTAGATGAAGCAGCGCCACCCTCTATGATGAAAGCAGTGGCCATTGAAATTATCCGAAGAAATTTGGTAGTGAGTTGGTGGGCCAATGTACGTTTTGAGAAAAGCTTTACCAGAGATTTATGTTTATTATTAAAAGCGGCTGGTTGTATTGCGGTGAGTGGTGGGCTTGAAGTGGCATCAGATAGATTGCTTGCATTCATTAACAAAGGTATTACGGTGTCACAGGTAGCCAAAGTGAGTAAACATTTTTCTGATGCGGGTATCATGGTACATGCTTATTTAATGTATGGTTTTCCCACACAATCAGTACAAGAAACCATTGACTCGCTCGAAATGGTTCGACAACTCTTTGAAACGAGTGTTTTGCAATCTGCATTTTGGCATTTATTTACCATGACCGCACATAGTCCTGTTGGCCTTGATCCTGAAAAGTATAAAGTAAAAAAACGCACCAATGTTTTAGGAACTTTTGCCAATAATGATATTGAACATACCGATCCAACTGGCGCAAATCATGAGCTATTTGGGTTTGGATTAAAAAAAGCCTTGCTTAATTATATGCATGGGGTTTGTTTTGAAATGCCGTTGCAAAAATGGTTTGATTTTAAAATTCCTAAAACCTTAGTACCACCCAATTATATACTAAATGCATTGCAAGAACCTGACTATACAATATCAAGTTCAAACAAGGTAATTTGGACGGGAGTTGATCCTAAACATGCAATTGTGCAAAAATCAAAAAAAGGAAGCAAGTGGGAAGAAATGCAAATTTCTTTTCAAACCAATACAAGTACGATCAATATTAACTTAGCACCTCAAAAAGGGGCATGGCTAATTCATTTATTGCCTCAATTAAGTATTACTAAAGGAAATGGGATGTCTTTGACGGCTATCAAGGAAAATTATACTGCTGCTGGATTAGAGGACTTCGAATTATTTTGGGATAATAAGCCAGTGAGTAGTTTATTTAAAGTTGGGCTTTTATCAATATGATGGATTGAACTTTTTATTTATTTGATTGTTTATTCACTATAATAATTATTTTATGGGTAATTTCTTAGTAGTTGGCGCATCGTCTGGAATAGGGAAAGCAATCGCATGGCAACTTGCTGGTGAAGGACATCAAGTATTTGCAACCTACCACAAAAACGCAATCGAGGCTGCTCAACATATGCATCCACATTTTTTAAATGTTTTAGATGCACAATCCGACTTCTCCTTTTTGCCTGAAAGCCTAGATGGCATAGCGTATTGTCCCGGCAGCATCAATTTAAAGCCCTTTGCGCGCATACCTGTTACAGATTTTACCCAAGATTTTAATTTACAAGTAGGTGGTGCTATCAAGGCTATCCAAGCAGCTTTGCCGGCTTTAAAAAATAATGGAAAAAGTTCCATTCTATTGTTCTCAACAGTAGCTGTTCAGATTGGGTTGAATTTTCATACACAAGTAGCAACTTCAAAAGGCGCTATTGAAGGGTTAACCAAAGCTTTGTCTGCTGAATTGGCACCTACTATCCGTGTGAATTGTATTGCGCCTTCTTTGACAAATACACCATTGGCAGCAACGCTTTTAAACACCGAGCAAAAAGTAGAAGCCAACGCAGTAAGGCATCCCATGAAAAGAGTGGGAACAGTGGATGATATAGCATCCATGGCTTGTTTTTTAATGAGTGAAAAAGCAAGTTGGATTACAGGACAAATTATACACGTAGATGGAGGCATGGGTTCCATAAAACAATAGCGCTGCCATTAATGAATAATGCACTTGAAATCATTCAAATTGAAGAATCGAAGGCCCAAATTTTAAGTGATTTAGCAAAAAAGATTTATATCCCTCATTATCCTTACTTGTGGGAACAAGGAGGCCTTGATTGGTATATTAATGAATATGCTTATCCTATTGCAAAAATGAAAGCGGAGTTAAAGGATCCCAATAACGTTCATTTTATTGCTTATTTAAATAAAGTAGCTATTGGGTATTTAAAAATTAACATCAATACGACTACAAAATCATTTGACCCTACTGTTACACTTGAGTTAGAGCGTATTTATATTGATATTGATTGTATTCAAAAAGGAGTGGGTACACAACTCCTAAATTTTGTGAAACAACTTGCCGTAAAGTACAACAAAAAAGAGATTGTGCTGAAAGCAATGGATAGTGCGGAAAAAGCATTGCAATTTTACCAAAAAAATGGATTTGTAATGGTCAAAAGCTTCGCGTTATCTTCCTCCATTTTTTCCCTTATGAAGCCTGCCTATAGGGGAATGTTTATACTTAGTTGTAAACTTTAGTGAATGGATATTTGCTAAAATTTGGATAAGAATGCGAAGTAAATGCGCTATTTTTAACACATAAATAATTACATATGGGATTTGCCATTAATAAAAAAGTAGCTGAGAAAAAAGCCGCTGCCAACACGAAAACAACACCTCAAGCTGGGGGCAGTTCAAAATTTATTGCAAAAGCAAGTACAAAATCAACTGGTGGTGCCAACAAAAAACCTATAAAAACCGGTGGATCTAGAGGAAGTTGATGCCTACTTAAAATAGTTTTATAGCTAAAAAATTAATCATACGATGTTCAAGATGTAATCATTTTTACATGATTTAGAAAATAGTTTTAAAAAATTGTTATAAAAATGTTAACATAATCGTTAAAAACTGTAAATTGAACTCCAATTATTTTTTTAATCTAAATTCTGAGTATGAAAAAACTCTTTTACACACTCGTTGTGTTAATTTTTTCTACCCTTGCGACGTTTGGTCAAGGTAGAACTGTTAAAGGGAATGTTACAGATGTTAACGCAAAACCCTTAGAAGGCGTAACCATTAGAATTCAGGGTAAATCAGCGAAAGCTGTTTTAACTGACGCTAAAGGTTCGTTTTCAGTTCAAGCATCTAATGCTGATGTACTATTATTTTCTTTCGTTGGGATGGAATCTCAAAGAGTTAAAGTAGGTGCTTCTCAAGTTATTAATGTTGTTTTAGCTGAGCTAGTCAACCAAATGGATGAAGTAGTGGTAACTGCTGGTGGTGTTAAGACAAAGCGTAAAGAAATTGGTACCGCTGGAACAGTAATTAAGGCCGATGCATTGATTGCGGGTAAAGCAACAAGTATCTCTGCTGATTTACAAGGTAAAGTAGCTGGTTTACAGATTAGTAACACTGGTGGTGGTATCAACCCGAACTATCGTCTAATATTAAGAGGTCAACGTTCCTTAACAGGAAACAACGAGGCCTTGGTGGTTTTAGATAACGTTATTGTTCCAACTGCTGTTTTGGGTAACTTAAATCCAGAGGATGTTGAAGATGTAGTTATCTTGAACGGTGCAGGTGCGGCTGCTTTGTATGGTTCTCAAGCATCTAACGGTGCCTTAATCATCACGACTAAAAAAGGTAAAAATGGTTTCACGCAAGTAGGTGTTTCTCAAACAACTACAATGGAAAGTGTTGCTTTCTTCCCTAAAATCCAAACTAAGTTTGGTGCAGGTGGATCTGGCTATGGTGTTGACCAACAAGGTTATGGTAACTTCTCTTATTTAGAAAACCAATCTTATGGTCCAGCATTTGACGGTTCAAAAAGACCTTTAGGACCCCCATTAGAGGATGGTTCTCAAGATTCTACTTATTATAAGTACTACCCAGGCCACAATGATTTCTGGAAACAAGGTATCATAAACCAAACAGATTTCAATGTATCTAGTGGTGATGCTAATTCTTCTCAATATTTCTCAGGTCAGTATATTAAACAAACGGGTACAACACCTGGTGATAATTACAACCGTGCAAATGTTCGTTTAAATGGTACAAGAAGATACACTAAGAATTTGTTCATGACTTATTCTACTTCTTATACGCAAAACAGATATGATATCACTTCTCAAACACAAAATATGTATGTTCAAATGTTGAACATGCCTGTAAACGTTGATATCACAAGATATTGGGATTGGAAAAACAACAAGTTTGCAAATCCAAATGGATTCTACAACCCATGGTACCAAAACCCTTATTTTACTGCAGCTAACAACCGTTCTGCGACAAGAAATGATTATTTAACTGCAAATATTGAATTTAAGTATACACCAGTTAAAAATTTAGACATCGTTGCACGTCAAGGGATCTCTACAAGAAATTTCTCTAATAAAGATCAAACGGGTGCTTTCAAATATACAGACTACGCAAAGCATACAGATGGTAGTTCTAAATCAGATATCACAGGTACAGTAGCGGATGGTATGGGTTACACCACTGAATTGTTAACTGATTTATTTGCTCAATACAACCAAACAATTAAGCAAGATTATACAGTTAAAATTATTGCTGGTGGACAATGGCAACAAGACCAATCAAAATATGTGAATGTGAGTGGTAGTGGTTTGGTTATCCCTGACTTATTTAACGTGAGCAATAGTGTGGGTACTCCAGGTGCTACAGAATCTAATTACTTAGCCCGTAAAATGGGTGCTTATGGTGATGCTCGTTTTGGATACAAGAACTATTTATTCTTACACATAACTGGACGTAATGATTGGGTTTCAACTTTAGCGCCTGAGAATAGATCTTTCTTTTACCCATCTGCCGATTTATCTTTCATAGCATCTGATGCGATCAAAGCAATTAAAAATAGCAACACAATTAGCTATTTGAAATTAAGAGGTGGTTGGTCTAAAGTAGGTCAAGTAAACTTAGGGGGTGAATTTGGTGCATACCAATTAAATCCTACTGTATCATCTGCAAATGGATTTCCATTTGGAAGCCAAGCTGGATATACCATTGGAAATACATTGGTTTCTTCTAGCTTAAAGCCTGAAATTACACAAGGGTATGAGGCTGGATTTGATTTGAATTTATTGCATGATCGTGTAACTTCAAGTGTTACTTGGTACCATACAAATACACAAAATCAAACAGTGAGTACAGGGGTTTCAAATTCAACAGGTTTCTCTAGTTTAAGAACAAATACAGGGGAAACAATGAGTGAAGGTTTGGAAACTACATTGCACATTACGCCAGTTAAAACCAAAGATTGGACAGTAACAATTGGCGGAAACTACACTTACTTAAACAATAAAGTAACTTTTATCAGCAATGACTTACCTAAGTTAGCATTGGCTACTTATTCAAGTGGTGCTGGTTCCTATGCAGTAGCGGGTGCGGTATTCCCAGTTATTATGGGATATGATTATAAGCGTGACAATGCAGGACATGTTATTGTGGATGCTAATACTGGTTTACCAACAAAATCTGATACCATTTCAGTATTGGGTAATGCTGTTGCAAAACATAAATTAGGATTGGATGGTACCATTAAGTTCAAACAATTCTCTTTATCATTTGTGTTTGAATACCGTGGTGGTTACCAAATCTTTAACAGTATTGGTTCTGAAATGGACTGGTCTGGTACAGGTTGGAGAACTGCTTTATACGATCGTAAACGTTTTGTATTCCCTAATTCAGTAATTGCTGATCCATCAAATCCTGGTAAGTATATCAAGAATACAAATATTGAAATTGCAAATGGAAATGGTAACAACGGTTTCTGGACCGATGGTATCAACCGTGATGTAACTTCAAACTACGTTACATCGGCAGATTTCTGGAAGTTAAGAGAATTGTCATTGGCTTACAATGTACCTGCTTCTTATTTAGCTAAAACTAAATTTATCAAAGGTTGTACAGTGAGCGTTCAAGGACGTAACTTATTTGTATGGTTAGCTAAAGACAACTATTACACGGACCCTGAATATAGCAGTGCAGGTAACACAAGTAATGGTATTGGTTTGACAGGTTATCAAACGCCGCCATCAAGATATTATGGTGCAACCGTTTCATTTAAATTCTAAATGACAAATAACGATCAAATTAACTTTTAGCATTAAATACGAAAGTGAAATGAACAAAAAGATAAATTCTATGAAAAAAATAACAGCAATACTACTTTCAGGTGTGATGCTTATCGCTTCCTCCTGTTCAAAGCAATTGGATATCAATAAAAATCCAAATGCTGCTACCTCTGCTACACCAGAGTTAATATTGCCTCAAGCATTAAACTATACCGCTAGTATTTTGAACTCGTTCAATACTTACGGCGCACAAGTTGGTGGCTACGCTGCTAATGCGGGTGGATATGGTGGCTTCGGCACAAACTTCACGTACAATTTTGCTTCAGGCGATTACGGTGGATTGTTTACTAGTTCTTATGACTTATTAGAGGACTATCAATCTATCATTAATCAATCTCAAGGAAAATCAGTGTATAACAATTTTAATGCCATGGGTAAAATCATGAAGGCATTACATTTTCAATTGTTAGTGGATACCTACAATGATGTTCCTTATTCTCAAGCTTTAAAAGGAGCGGCAGTTTTAAATCCAAAATATGATGCTGCTGCAGATATTTACAAGGATTTAGCAATCCAATTAGATTCTGCAATTGCTTTAATCAATGCGGGAACAAGTGTTGTAGGCATCTTAACACCAAGCGCAACTCAGGATGGTTTGTTTGGAGGTAACATGACAAATTGGAAAAAATTTGCCAACACCTTGAAATTAAGAATCATCATCAGAGCAAATGGTAAAACAACTTTTGCAAATACAAGTTTTAGCGCTGATGGATTCTTAACGACTGACGCGCAAATCAATCCAGGTTACACAAGAGACAACGGTAAACAAAATCCTAAATGGAATACATGGGGTTGGAGTTATACTGGTGCCGCTGGTAACAAAGCTTGGATGCCAACTACTTTTGCAAGAGCATTTTATGATGGTATCAAAATGACAGATAATGGAAGAGGAAAGGCAGTTTACTATCAGTTTCCAACAACACCTACCAATCAGTTAGGCCAAGAGACCAACTCAACTGTTACCATTGCTTCAAGTCCTGAAGGAACATTTTGGTTCCCAAGTACTAGTCGTGTAGGTACTTCAGCTGGTAATGCTACTGGTGCTTTAAAAGGCCCTGATGCAGGCTTGCCTGTAATTACCGCAGCTGAAAGTTATTTCTTACAAGCTGAAGCAGCTTTAAAAGGAATTATTACAGGTAGCGATGCCACTTTGTTTAACAATGGTATTGTTGCTTCCTTTAAATATTTGTATGCATTGCCAAGTGGTTCTTATGGAACTGTTTTGACAAATCCAACAGCGGATGCAGCCGTTTATTTAACGGATAATCCTACAAACCGTTTGGTAAATTATTCTTTGGCAACTACGACTGCACAAAAATTAGAAGCAATTATCACTCAAAAATGGGTGGCTTTAAACTTTGTGAATAGTGATCAATCATGGAATGATTACAGAAGAACTGGTTATCCTACTGTTATTAGTACAGCAGGTGCTACAGCAACACAAACATTCGCATCTAAATATTCTGAAAGTACAAGACCTGATAAATTGCCTGCAAGAATTTTATATCCACCTAGTGAAGGTGCTTATAATTCAAGTAATGTTCCTAAAGGCATTTCTCCTTTTACTTCTCTAATATTTTGGGCTCAATAATTTTTAAAATATTTAGAAAATGAAAAATATGAAAATAAAATTTTTAGCCTTAGGATTTGCAGTATTAATGCTTACTTCTTGTTTAAAAGAAGCAACCATGAACACAGATCCTTCGACAGCTACCAATGTAATTGAATTAGCTAATACTGGCGATAATGTAACATCTTCAGGTATTGCGGGCTACTATTCAGATTTAGGTTCTGTTGCTGCTGGAGCAAGCAAAACCTTTAATATCAATGTTCATTATACTGGACCAGGTGTTGCACCTGCTGATATTACGGTTACTTTAGCAAGTGATGCTGCTACATTAGCAACTTACAACACTGCCAATGGAACGACAAAAGTAGTTCCACCAGCAACAGTAGCTTCTTTCCCTACTTCTGTGGTGATTAAAAAAGGAACTACCCAAACGACTGTATTAGGTACGGTTACGGTAAGCCCTGACTTTAATTTTAATGCAGCTTATGGCATACCCATTAAAATTACTGCAGTTAGCAATGGTATCATTAGTGGTAACTATGCAGCTTCGGTTTACTCTTTTGGCGTAAGAAACATTTATGATGGTGCTTACACGGTTACTGGTAAATTGGTAGATGCAGGTAGTTCAGCGATTACTGGTAATTACCCTTTTAGTGCAGGTTTAGTAACAAGTGGCGCCAACACTGTTAAATTATTTGACAATGTAATTGGTGGATTTTACCACTCAATTTTAAGTGGTACTTCTCTTTCTTACTATGGTGCATTTGGTTTGGAGTTCACTATTGATGCTACCAACAAAGTAACGAAAGTCGTAAATGTATACGGACAACCTTCTTCGAATAGTCGTTCCGCTGTATTAGACCCTTCAGGTGTGAACACTTGGGATCCAACTACAAAAACGTTGAAAGTTAAATATTGGATGGACCAACCAACGGTAATTCCAGTTGGTCACCGTGTTTCTTTTGATGAAACCTATACTTACACTGGTGTAAGATAATAGCTTATAATCTATTTAATCTTTTTTGAAAGATATAAAGGCTGTCATGAAAATGACAGCCTTTTTTTTGGTTGGAATTCTGTAAATTTATTGCAAATACCATTTTATGAAATACCTATACATTTTACTTACAAGTTTTTTGTTTTCACAATATACTGTCAATGCACAAACAACTAAATGGATTAAAAACAGAATTTCTCCTAACCTTGTTGAAAATGCTGAACATATAAAAATGGGGGGGAAGAAAATTAAAAATGGAGAATGTTTTATTGTTGATTTAAACAATGCAGAACTTGCAAGAGGAAATTATAAAGAAGGAAAAAAAGATAGTATTTGGAATTATTTTGGGAAGACGGGTGACTTGATTCAAGTATATGATTACTCCAACAAAAAATTATTGTACAACGTTGTTGATCGAAAGACAATTGTAACGGAAGCATATATCATAGACACCACTGCATTTAAAAACACAAAAATAGTTGCACCTGTAAAATTAGGTGGGATAAATTATGGATTCAATCTTTTATATGATGAGCGCAATTTACCTACAGCTGTGAAACAACAAACAGACAAGGTTTTAATGGAATATGTGTTTTCGCTTTCAGAAACTGGTAAGGTAGAAAAATTAAGTTTGAATTATACTTCTACTTTTTATAATTCCGAAAACCCGCAATCCATAGATTCATCTATCCCAGATGCGTATGATTTTTTACCAGCTACCATCAATGGAAAGCCTGTAAAAAGTAAATTTATTTATCAAATTATATTGGAAGTTAGTCAGGCAAGAGATAAGGCATTATATGCCATTCCAACGCAAGGCAACCACTAAAAAAAAGCCCATTGTAGAAACAACGGGCGTTTACGATTGCTTGCTATAGTTTAAATAGATTTTCTCTATAACAATACAAAAATACTTTAGAACCTTTGATTCTAAAGTATTTTTGTGTTAATAATTAATGAAAAATGCTAACAATTAAAGCAATCGTTTCCGTAATAATAACGTACGTAAGTTATTATTTAAGGCAATCAACTTATTGAATGACTTCCCCTTCAATCAATAATTCCAGTAACCTCTTTTTCGCCAGCATATTTAACAGTTACACGTTTTTTAAATTGGCCAACACTTGGCGCCGTATAGGTAACTTTAATATTTCCTTTTTGTCCTTTTAATATTGGATTTTGATTGTAAACTGGTTGGGTACAACCACATTCGGCATTCGCAAATTCTATGACTGCTGGTTTGTCTGCTAAATTGGTAAAATTAAAAATAACAGATCGATGAATGCCTTGTTTAATTTTTCCAAAATTATGACTTGTTGCATCAAATTTAATAGTGCTTTGTGCATATCCACTAAAGGTCATTAAAAGAGCAAGGATGAGTAATTTACTTTTCATTTAGAGGGTAATTTAGGATGTATTAGGTGTATTTTTGAAGTTAACATTCCATTTTATAAGGCTAAATTATTGAAAAATTAATTAATACTGGTTTTTATCTGTTTTATGACTTTTATTGCATTTTGCCCCCTATTTTTGTGTCATGGAATTTAATCTTACTCAATTAAAGAATCAAGAAGCACTATCTTTTGAAGCTTTTCGAAGCTCGGTTTTGGGCGATTACCGTGTTGCTTTAACAAGTAGGGAAGTGAGTTTATTGGGTAGAAGGGAAGTGCTTACAGGAAAAGCAAAATTTGGCATTTTTGGAGATGGTAAAGAAGTTGCGCAGGTTGCACTCGCTAAATTTTTCCAAAAAGGAGATTTTAGAAGTGGTTATTACCGAGATCAAACTTTGATGTTTGCATTGGGGATTGCCAACATAGAACAATATTTTGCTCAACTCTATGCAGATGTGCATAATGATCCTTTTTGTGGTGGTAAAAACATGAATTCACATTTTGCTACTGCTTTTGTTAATGAAAATGGAACATGGCATAATTTAGTGGAAAGCTATAACGTTTCTGCAGATATAGCACCCACTGCTGGGCAAATGGCTAGAGGTCTCGGGTTGGCATTTGCTTCTACTTGTTTTAGAAATGCTAAGGAAAAATTACCATTTGCTCATTTATCCAATAATGGCAACGAAGTATGTTTTTGTACAATTGGGGATGCAAGCACTTCAGAAGGACAATTTTGGGAAGTTGTTAATGCAGCTGGGGTATTACAAGCACCTCTGGCCATGCTTGTTTATGATGATGGGTATGGAATTTCGGTTCCTACTAAATTACAAACTACGAAAGGTTCTATTTCCGAAGTTTTACGTGGTTTTGAAAAAAAAGAAGGAACCAATGGAATAAAAATATATACAATTAAAGGATGGGATTATGCTTCTTTGTGTGAAATGTTTGAAGAAGGTATTGCCTATACGCGGTCAACCCATACGCCTGTTTTATTTCATGTACTAGAATTGACACAACCACAAGGTCATTCGACTAGCGGGAGTCATGAAAGATATAAGTCAGTAGACAGGTTGGAGTGGGAGCGTGAATGGGATTGTAATAAAAAAATGAGGGAATGGCTATTGGCCAATGAATTAATAGATGAGGAGGGTTTGCTTTCTCTAGAAACAGCTGTGAAACAAGAAGTTCGCTTGGCAAAGGAAGCTGCATGGTTGAAATATATAACACCCATTAAAGATAAAATTCAGGAATGTGTTCAATTAGCGAAGCAGGGCTTGCAAGGTGCATTATTAGATGAAACCAATCAACATTTGTATGCATTGGAAAATAACAAAGAGCCTTTAAAGCGAAATATATTTAGTACCATGCATTCCCTCGTTGAACGACTGCCCGCTCATCCCAATGCACTCGCCATTCAAGATTTTTTAGCAACATACTTAAAAGAACAACAACCTCTTTATAGCAATTATTTATACAATCAATCCCCAAAAAGCACCCTTAATGTTTCCCTTGTTGAACCTATTTTTGATGAAAGTTCAAAAGTGCTTAATGGATATGAAGTGCTCAATTACTATTTTGACCAACTCTTTACAACCAACCCATTTGTATATGCTTTTGGAGAGGACCTTGGCCATATTGGCGATGTCAATCAAGGCTTTGCAGGTTTACAAACAAAGCATGGAGTTGATCGGGTTTTTGACACAGGTATCAGAGAACAATCTATCATGGGACAGGCACATGGAATGGCGCTACGCGGATTAAGGCCTATTGCTGAAATACAATATTTGGATTATTTATTATACGGGTTGCAAACACTTAGTGATGACGTTGCAACCATACATTACCGAAGCAATGGAAAGCAAAGTAGTCCTGTTATTATTCGGACAAGGGGACATCGATTAGAAGGGATTTTCCACAGCGGTTCCCCAATGGGAATGATCATTAATTCCTTAAGGGGTATGTATGTTTGTGTTCCACGCAATATGGTTCAGACAGCTGGAATGTATAATACTTTATTAAAAGGGAACGATCCCGCATTACTAATTGAATGTTTAAATGGGTATCGTTTAAAAGAAACCATGCCAAATAATATTTTGGAGTTTACCGTACCCTTGGGAAAACCAGCTATTTTAAAGGAAGGTAAAGATGTTACCATCGTGTCTTATGGGTCCACTTTAAGAATTATACAAGAAGCTGCTGAACGTTTAATTTCACTTGGGATTGATTGCGAAATCATAGATGTACAAACCTTATTGCCTTTTGATATCAATCATCAAATTGTTGTTTCCCTTAAAAAAACAAATCGAATTGTATTTGTTGATGAAGATGTGCCTGGTGGCGCAAGCGCTTATATGTACCAACAAGTAATAGAAATTCAAGGAGGCTATAGATGGTTAGACGTTGCCCCGAGAACCATTTGCGCAAAGGAGCACCGCCCAGCCTATGCAAGTGATGGAGATTATTTCTCTAAACCCAATTGCGAGGAAATCATAAAAGTAATTAAGGAAATGATGGCGGAATAAGCTTTCATTCAATAGACTCCAGGCAACTTAGTTAAGTTGTAACCCTCTAATTTTTGGGTTTGCTCCAATGAGCCTAATCTAATTTTTACTTGAATTTTAGTTTGTTTTTCCAATCCTCTTTCAGCATTGCAAAAAAAGCCAGTTCTTGTTGTATAAAAGTTTGGTGGCACTTGCATGTCATGTGTAACTGCATACAAGTTGAAAACTGGCTTAATAGTGTCTTTTATCTTTGGTAAAAAACACCCAGCTAATAATATAGTGCTTAGTATATTCAATCTGCTTTTAAAAACTGAGATAAAACTATCCCATGTTGTGAAATACTTTATTTACATCGTCATCCTCTTCCAAACGTTCTATTAATTTACTTATATCTTCAGCTTGCGCGTCTGATACAGGAACGGTGGTTGTAGGTATCCATTCAAGTTCTGCGCTGATAACATTTAATTTTTTTGCTTCCAATTCCTTTTGCAAACTTCCAAAGTCAGCAAAGGAACATCTTAATACAATGATAGGATTGTCATTGTCATCAACACTTTCTCCTAGTTCATCTAAACCATGGTCAATCAATTCTAATTCTAAATCATCTATTACTAAGCCTTCGGGATTTAATTTAAAAACACCCATTTTCTTAAATTGAAAACTTACGCTTCCACTATTACCCATGGAACCTCCCCCTTTGTTAAAATGACTTTTCACATTTGCAACTGTCCTAACATGGTTGTCAGTGGCGGTCTCTACCAACAAGGCCACACCATGGGGCGCGTATCCTTCATACAAAATTTCTTCATAGTTACTTGTGTCTTTACCCATGGCACGTTTAATTGCAGCTTCAACCCTGTCTTTAGGCATGCCAACACTACGTGCATTTTGATAACATCTTCTAAGTGCAGGATTGTCATCTGGATTTGGTCCAGATGCTTTAACTGCTATTACAATCTCTTTACCAATACGTGTAAACTGTTTTGCCATCCGATCATATCGCTTGAACATGGTGGCTTTTCTTACTTCAAATATCCTTCCCATAGTTATTATTTAAGGTTAGCAAAAATAAGACAAAAAAAATAGCCAGACAATTCAGTCTGGCTATTCCTGAAATTTATAAACTGTACTAATGAACTTGGTTTAATTTACTATTTTTTCGGCTGTATAGGAAGTAGACAACCAACCCCAATGCCATCCAACCAAAGGCAACTTTTAAAGTTTGAGCATCTAATGCACAAATCATTGCTAGGCAAATGACAGCTCCCAAAATGGGTACCAACGGAACAAGAGGCGTTTTGAAAGGACGCACCATGTTTGGAGATTTTACACGTAAAATCCAAATACCAGCACTTACCAATACAAAAGCAAATAAGGTTCCAAAAGAGGTCAAATCTCCTGCAACACTTCCTGGCACAAAAGCCGCAAATCCACCAACAAATATGAATAAAATCCAGTTTGATTTGTAAGGGGTTCTAAATTTAGGGTGTAAGTCAGAAAATACTTTTGGCAATAATCCATCATTCGCCATGGAATAAAATACGCGGGATTGACCCATTAACATTACTAAAATAACGGAACTAAATCCTGCTAAAATTGCAACTGTTACAGCTGTAGCTAACCATCCGTAACCAGTCATATATGTGGAAATTGCATAAGCCACAGAAGCTTCACGACCTTTTAAAGGATCAACAAACTCTTTCCAGTTGGCAACACCTGTTAATACGTGTCCAAATAAAATATACAATATCGTACACACTACTAAGGAACCTAAAATACCAATTGGCATATCTCGCTTTGGATTTTTTGCTTCTTGAGCTGCTGTTGAAACGGCATCAAAACCAATAAAGGCAAAAAATACAATTGCGGCACCGCCCAATACACCACCCCATCCATGTTTGAAAGCCCCTGAGTAATCAGCAATTACTTTTCCAGCACCATCTAATAATGGTGGCTGATTGGCAGGAATTAAATAAGGTATGTGGTTTTCTGGACGAATAAATTGCCATCCCAACACAATAAAAATGAGTACAATCGCCACTTTAACAAATACAATAATGGCATTCACAACTGCAGACTCTTGTGTTCCTTTAATCAGCAATAAAGTTATTAATAATAAAATAATCAAAGCGGGGGCATTCATGAAACCATGGTGTAAAACGCCTACTGTATCGGTGATACTTTCAAAAGGGGAATGGCTCCATTCATAAGGAATGCTTCCTCCCAACAGCTTGTTTAAATATTCACTCCAAGCAATGGATACCGTAGCTGCACCAAGTGCATATTCCATAATCAGTGCCCATCCAATAATCCAAGCAACTGTTTCACCCATTGTAACATAAGAATAAGCATAAGCACTTCCTGAAATAGGAATCATTGCAGCAAATTCTGCATAACATAATCCGGCAAAAGCACAACCAATGGCAGCTACAATAAAAGAAATGGTAACTGCTGGACCCGCGGCTTGTCCTGCTGCTGCGGCTGTTCGGACAAATAAACCAGCACCAATGATGGCACCAACACCTAAAGCAATTAAATTACCCGCACCTAATGTGCGTTTTAATCCTTTACCACCATCTTCCGCTTGGGCTAACATGGCAGCTAAATCTTTTTTTCTAAATAAACTCATAGTTGTTATTTTCAGTTTCTATATAAGTTGAAAAATAGCACTTTTTTTGCAAAAAGTCATTGCTTTTCTTTAAAAATTGCTGCATTTTTTGGCGTATTTTTTTGTAACATATGTCTTATATTGCAGCACTATCTACTTATGAAAAAATCAAATAAACTCACCCTTTATATCCTTATTGCGATGGTTACTGGCGCAGTTATGGGGTATATCATACATGAAAATAGTTCAGTTTCAACCATTGATACATTTTCAAAAAACGTAAAATTACTAACCACTGTCTTTTTGAGGTTGATTCAAATGATTATTGCACCACTTGTGTTTACTACATTGGTAGTGGGTATTGCTAAAATGGGTGATTTAAAAACGGTGGGAAGAGTTGGCGGAAAAGCGCTATTGTGGTTTATAACCGCTTCACTTGTCAGTTTATTAATAGGATTGGTTTTAGTAAACCTTTTAAAACCAGGTGAGGGTATTGCTTTGTCAAATGCAGATGTTACTGGCGCAAAAGATTTGATGGGTAAAACACAAGGTTTTAGTTTAGCGGGATTTATTGAACATGTATTTCCGAAGAGCATGTTTGAAGCTTTAGCCAATAATGAAATTTTACAGATTGTCATTTTTAGTATTTTCTTTGGGGTAGCTGCTGCAGCCATTGGCGAACCTGCAAAGGGATTGATTAAAGCATTAGATAGTGCTGCACATATCATCTTAAAAATGGTAGGCTATGTTATGAACTTTGCACCTTTGGGTGTTTTTGGTGCACTCGCTGCGGTTATTGCAACCAAAGGGTTAGCTGTTTTTTTATTTTATGGAAAATATTTATTGTATTTCCTATTGGGCATTGGTGTTTTATGGGTTGTTTTAATCACGGTTGGCTTTTTAATATTAGGGAAACGTTTGCCTTCCTTGTTTAAAATCATTTCAAGTCCTTTAATTATTGCATTTAGTACAACAAGTAGTGAAGCCGTTTTCCCTAAATTAACAGAGGAATTAGAAAGGTTTGGTTGTAAAGACAAAATTGTTTCTTTTATTTTACCATTAGGCTATTCCTTTAATCTTGATGGAAGCATGATGTATATGACTTTTGCAAGTATGGCCATAGCCCAAGCCTATGGCATTCATTTAGATATTGGTACACAATTAACAATGCTTATTGTTTTAATGTTAACGAGTAAAGGAATAGCAGGGGTACCACGTGCATCATTGGTTGTGGTAACGGCTACCTGTGCAATGTTCCATATTCCACCTGAAGGTATTGCCTTAATTTTACCAATTGATCATTTTTGTGATATGTTTCGTACTGCTACTAATGTATTAGGGAATAGCTTAGCCACAACAGTGGTTAGTAAGTGGGAAGGGTCACTAGAAGAACAATTACAAGCTTAAATCCAACAACATGAATTTATTATTAGATGCATTTCATTGGAGTCAATTACTGCAACCCCAATATTATATAGAACATGGTGGGTTATGGCTTTTGTTATTGGTTGTATTTGCAGAGACTGGTTTATTTTTTGGTTTCTTTTTACCCGGTGATAGTTTGTTATTTGTTGCCGGAATTTATAGTGCTTCTTTGGCTGCACAAATAGTTTCTTCACAAAATGAATGGGTAAATTTAGGAATCATTTTCACATTTATATCAATTGTAGGCGTACTGGGTAATTATGTAGGGTACAAAATTGGATTACGTGTAGGCCCAGCAATGTTTGACTGGAATGATAATCTATTTTTTAAGAAAAAATATTTACATCAAGCGCAAGAATTTTATGAAAAACATGGTGGCCAAGCCATTGTCATTGCCCGATTTATTCCCATTGTAAGAACTTTTGCACCAATTATTGCAGGGATCGTTAAAATGGACAAAAATAAATTCATGTATTTTAACCTAATCGGAAGCTTTGCTTGGGTAGCTAGTATGGTTTGCGCAGGTCATTTTTTACAAGCATGGATTCTAGCTCGATTCCAATTTGACTTAAAAAAACATTTAGAAATCATTGTATTAGGGATTGTTTTTATTACCACTGTGCCTGTAATTATAAAAGTGGTTACCCATAAATCAAAATAAATTTTGCTATGTTAGCCAATCGACAAATTGGATTATTTTCTGTACCCGTATTGGTAGCAGCATTGGGTTATTTTGTAGATGTATATGATTTATTGTTGTTTACCATTGTTCGACAACCAAGTGTATTAAGTGTTGGTGCAACTATGCAAACAATCATTGAAGACAGTGCACATATTATCAATTGGCAAATGTCAGGTTTGCTGATAGGAGGCATTTTATGGGGTGTTATCGGGGATAAGCATGGGCGATTAAAAGTACTTTTTGGATCAATCCTTTTGTATTCTTTGGCCAATATGGCAACTTCTTTTGTACAATCAGTTGATCAATATGCATATTGTAGATTTTTAGGGGGCATTGGATTAGCCGGTGAATTAGGCGCTGGAATTACTTTGGTATCAGAAATGCTTCCCAAAAACAAAAGAGGGATTGGAACAAGTATGGTTGCAGGTATTGGAATATTTGGTGCAGTGTTTGCTTATTTTACATTTCAATTTACAAAGCAATGGGGACTACACTATACAATTGGCCAGTTTACTATAAGTGATTGGAGAATTTGTTACCAACTTGGTGGGGTATTAGGGGTCTTTTTATTATTACTACGAATACAAGTTGCAGAGTCATTTTTATTTGAATCTTCTACATTACCCAAAAGTAAAAAAGGAAATTTTTTTCAGTTCTTTAAAAATAAAAAAAGAGGTTTAAAATATGTAAATGCCATATTGATTGGCTTGCCTACTTGGTTTGTAATTGGGGTATTGATAAATTATAGCAATAAGTTTGCTACTGCATTATATGGAAATAATTTAATTGACTCAGGTAAATCTGTAATGTTTGCTTATATAGGCTTAGCATTGGGGGACATTGTTATTGGATACGTAAGTCAATATTTTAAGAGTCGTAAAAAAGCGTTGCTATTTTTTTACTCCTTAACGATTATCGCTATGGGCCTGTTTTTTTCATCGCTTAATAACAAGGACAATACCATGTACCTTCTTTGTGGATTCCTGGGTTTTAGCACAGGTTATTGGGCAATTTTTAACACAATGGCCGCTGAGCAATTTGGTACTAATTTAAGAGCGACTGCAGCTACAACGATTCCCAATATGGTCCGTGGAGCACTTCCTTTAATTAATTTTTTATTCTTAACTATTTTACAAAAACAATTGGATTGGACCATTGTGCAAAGTGGCATCATTACCGGTTGTATCATAATGGGTATTACTTTAATTGCTTTTGTGAATACCGAAGAAACATTTCATAAGGACTTGGATTATTTTGAGTTAGATCAACCTTTACATTAAATATCCCTATTTACAGTATGCGTTTACTCTTTATTCGTTTTTCATCAATTGGGGATATTGTATTTACAACGCCTGCGATTCGCGCTGCCAAGCAGCAATTGCCTGGAGTTGAAATACATTTTTTAACCAAGCCTTCCATGAAGGCAGTAACCGAAGCCAATCCTTACATTGATGGTTTTCATTATTTAGAAAAAGAAGTAGCAACAACGATAAATGAGTTAAAGGCATTGAACTTCGATTACATCATTGACTTGCATAAAAACTTTAGAACCTTTAAAATTAAACGTGCATTAGGGGTTCCTTTCTTTAGTTATAAAAAACTAAGTTGGCAAAAACGATTGCTCACAAAACTGCATCTTAATTTTATGCCGGTTCGTCATATTAGTGATCGATGTGTTGATACGATAAAGCCACTGGGCGTAGTCAATGATGGGAAAGGCTTGGATTATTTTGTACCTACTCAAATTAAACTTAATGACCATGCAGTGCCTGCTACCCACAAGAATGGCTATATCGCTTTGGTGATTGGCGCAAGTTTTGCTACTAAAAAATTACCCATTGCCCAGTTGCAGGATTTATGTAAGCAATTAAAATATCCTGTGGTATTAATTGGGGGAAAAGAAGATGCTTTGGAAGGGGAGCAGGTTGCATCCGTTGACCCATCCAAAATAGTGAATGCATGCGGTAAATTTTCTTTACATGAATCTGCTTTATTGGTACAACATGCTAAAACGGTCATCTCACATGACACGGGCTTTTTATATATTGCTTGTACGTATCATAAAAAAACAATAGCCATCTGGGGAGCCACTTCGCCCGCATTGCAGGTGGAGCCTTATTATCCATCCTCGGCATTAAATAAGAATGGCGAACAAAATGCGCTCACTACTGAAATGTATTACAATGCAGTTGTGCCCAACTTATACTGCCAACCCTGCTCAAATTATGGAAGTAAGCAATGCCCTCAGGGACATTTTGCATGCATGCGCCTACAAAATATTTCCATGATTGCCGCAAAAGCAAATGCGTATTACGAGGAAGCTTAACTATTTTTTATATTCCTTTCTTTTTTATCCACGTAGAAAACTTTCAAAAACGGAACTGATTTGTATTTGATTTAGAAATGTTGCTTAGCTTGTTTTCAAGAAATTTTTATTTTCATTATAGATATGCACATTAGCTGATTTTCTATATGAATTTTGAATAGTCGGTAACTGTTACTTTTAACCTCTACTTTTACGATTGCGGGGACGACTTTGTACGGAGTAAATATTTTGGGTCAAAATATCGGCTGGACCGGCGGCGGCGGGTTTAGTATTAGCGTCAATATGAGTTCAAACTTTGGTAATGATGGAGATATTAGAATTATAGGGTGGAGATAAAAAAAATTATGAATCAATTAGCAGGATATATTTCAAGAATTATTTTCACTGCAATCATTTACTTTGTATTAAAGTATTTTGCCAAAGACAAAAAAAAATTCAATAGATATTTCTTTTCAATTTATGGGTTAATCATAGTGTTTGAACTTGTTTTTGGTTTTATAATGTTTAAATACAAATTATAAAAACAATTATGCCCCGCAAATGCGGGGCATAATTAGAAAGAGGATGTAAAAGAGAGCTTAAATTACAAAGTTTTCAATACGTCGTTCATGTTTCTTACAGCGTCTGCACTCTTGTTAAATGCAGCTTGCTCGTCGGCTGATAAATTC
>Ga0209188_1000368_pt1 | contig 45527 bp, 41 predicted proteins | sample C_130625_EF_Meta_FD_187307 | JGI IMG/M metagenome (GOLD analysis project Ga0209188, IMG submission 187307) | Freshwater microbial communities from Lake Croche, Canada to study carbon cycling - C_130625_EF_MetaG (SPAdes) (version 2) | ecosystem: Environmental > Aquatic > Freshwater > Lake...
CGCCGTTCCAAGTGAAATCACCAACGTTGCCATTGATGGCAGATAAACCCCTATCGGTACGCACTGCTACACCCAGTCCAAATCCGTAGCCCATACGCCCTGGCTCAGTACCACTCACATTATTTTTTATATCTTTATTGAGATGATTAGAAGTCATAAATGCAACTGTCTGCGGGCCCAGTACACGCTTTCCATCTAAGCTTCCGCCATTGAGAAGCATCTGCCCAAAACGAATGTAATCGCCAGCAGTGGAATAAGCGCATGAACCACCGCAATCAAATTTCACTTTCTGCGCATGAATATCTACCTTCTGAGGTTTACCAGTCAATGGATCGATTGGAAGTGGTTGCGCTAAACGTGGACGATCCTTTTCAGCGAGATCAAATGTGGTGTTCGGCATACCGACCTTATTCCAGATTCGTTCTTGCATGATGGCGCCAAGTGGCTTATTGGCAATTTTTTCTTCAACAATACCCAGCACATCCAAGCCAAAGCCATAGTCCCAAGCAGTACCTGGCTCATATAACAAAGGATTGCTTGCTAACTTGTCGATAAATTCTTGTGCGGTGTACTGCACTGCTGCTGGCGCAGACCCTGCTGGATACATCTTGTGTACTGGAGTCGCGCCACGGCCGCCATAAGTTAAACCATTGGTATGGCGCATCAGATCTTGCACAGTAATCGGATTTTTTGCAGGAACCAAGTTGAGCTTGCCATCAGCATCTACTTGACCTACCTTCATATCTTTAAATTGAGGCAGCCAATTGGAGATCGGGGCGTTTAAAGGCAACTTACCTTCTTCATAAAAGGTTAACGCGCTAACTGAAGCCATCACCTTAGTCATCGATGCCAAATTAAAAATAGCATCTGTAGTCATGGGTTTGTTATTTGCCTTATCCAAATATCCATAAGGTTTAAAAATAGTTAACTTGCCATTTTTAGAGACAGCCAAAACGGCGCCGGCCATGTTGTTAGCTGCAATTTGATCGGCAAAAAAGGCATCGATTCTTTTTAGACCTTCTTGGCTAAATCCTCGCCCCGGAGTTGCGCTAAGTGGCAGAGGTGCTTTTGAGGTATCCGCTGCAAATAGGGTGGCGCTGGTTAATAAACCCGCGCTTAAGGCCAGACTCAGGCTCATAGCCTGTAATTTCTTCATCTTGTGTCTCCACTGTAGTTATTGGGTGTAATGCCCGGGGCTTTTGATCCCTCTGAAGCTATTGAAGCAGACTTTTGAGAAAAACAGGCAAATTTGGCCCTTTTATATTGATTCAGATATATAAGATCAACTTTTAATTATTTGTGGAAATATATATCAAATATGACAATAGCGTACTTATGTATAAATACGATGCTATTGACCAAACCCTTGTAGATCAACGGGTTGCCCAATTCCGCGACCAAGTAGCAAGGCGTTTGGACGGCAGCTTGGCTGAAGAGGAGTTCCGCCCCCTACGACTACAAAATGGCCTATATCACCAACGGCATGCTTACATGCTGCGTGTTGCTATTCCTTACGGATTATTTAGCGCCAAACAATTACGGACCCTGGCGCTTATCTCCGAAAAGTATGACCGCGGATATGGCCACTTCACTACGCGTCAGAACATTCAATACAACTGGGTCACTCTTGAAGACACTCCAGATATTTTGGCTGAGCTTGCCAAAGTAGAAATGCATGCGATCCAAACTTCTGGCAATTGCATTCGTAATATTACAAGCGACGCATTTGCTGGTGTGGCTGCCGATGAATATGTAGATACTCGTCCGATTTGCGAACTATTACGTCAGTGGTCAACACTCCATCCAGAGTTTGCACATTTGCCACGCAAATTTAAGTTTGCAGTCAATGGCGCCAAAGAAGATCGTACGGTTCTACTTTGCCATGACGTGGGTATCGAACTTAAGAAAAATCGCAATATTAACAATGGTGAATTAACGAATGAGCTAACTGCGGACATTTATGCAGGTGGTGGCATGGGTCGCACTCCTATCCTAGGCTCACTCATCAAACAAGATTTGCCTTGGAATGTTCTGCCAAGCTATCTCACCGCCCTATTGCGTGTGTATAACCGCTTTGGCAGAAGAGATAATATCTATAAGGCTCGCATCAAGATTTTAGTGAAGGCGTTAGGCCCAGAAGAATTTGCTCGTCAAGTGGAAGGTGAATGGGCCCATATTAAAAATGGTGATGACAACTTTACTCAAGCTGAATGGGATCGTGTTGCCAAGCATTTCACAAGACCTGCCTATAAAACCTTGTCAGCATTAAGTAATGAACAGATCATTCATAATTCTCCCGAAACTGAGCAAGTAGCATTTGCACGCTGGTTAGAGCGTAATGTCAAACCACACCAAGTTCCAGGTTATGCCAGCGTAATTCTGTCACTCAAACCACATGGCACTGTTGCCCCTGGCGACGCTACGACTGCACAAATGCTGGCGATTGCTGATTTATCCGATCAATATAGCTTTGGCGAATTACGTGCTACTCACGAGCAAAACTTGGTATTAGCAGATGTTGAACAATCTAAGCTATTTGAGCTCTGGCAAGAAGCGAAGAAGCAAAAAGTTGCTTTGCCAAACGTTGGGCTACTAACTGACATCATTGCCTGTCCTGGTGGAGACTTCTGCTCTCTAGCAAATGCAAAGTCTCTGCCGATTGCTAAGGCGATTCAAGAACGCTTTGATGACTTAGATTATTTATTTGATTTGGGCGACATTAGCCTAAACATCTCTGGCTGCATTAACTCCTGCGGCCACCATCACGTTGGCAATATTGGTGTTCTCGGTGTCGATAAAGACGGTGAAGAGTGGTATCAAATCACTTTGGGTGGTGAGCAAGGTAATGATGCGTCTATTGGTAAAGTCATAGGCCCATCTTTCTACGCCGATGAAATCCCAGATGTCATTACTAATGTCATTAATACCTATGTGGCGCAGCGTAATGGCGAAGAGCCATTCATTGAGACTTATCGTCGGATTGGGGTAACTCCGTTTAAAGAGGCTGCCTATAAAGATAAAAACGAAGACGCTAAGAAAAAAGAGAAGGAAGTTGCAGGGGGTGCAGCATGAGTCAAATGAATCTCGCCTCCCACCAAGAGATCTTGCACTTCCCTAAAGGTGGCAAGCCCACACTCGCCCCAAATGAATGGCAAGTATGGAATGGTGATCAAGATAAAAGCGAAGATGAAGGCGGGAATTTTACGCTCCCTGATCTTGAACATGGGGCCCACAAAGTATTAGTGCCATTTACATGGTGGTGCAGTCAGCTTGATTCGCATCATGCAGCAGATATCATTAGTAAAGCCAAAAAAGGTCAGATTGGTGTTTGGTTCGCCACTGACGATGATATTCTGAAACACGCTGATGTGATTGAGGCAGGCAAAAAGGTCTGGCCTTTAGTAGCGGCGCACTTCCCTATTTTTAGAGATGGTCGCAGCTTTAGTACTGCTGCTTTATTGCGTAATCGTTTTGCCTGGCAAGGTGAGATTCGTGCAATCGGTGATGTCCTCATTGATCAACTCTTGCAAGGGGCTCGCGTTGGCTTTGATAGCTTTGCATTGCGCCCTGATCAAAATCTAGATATTGCCTTAAAGCAATTTGATTTGTATACCGTTACCACCCAGAATAGCTGGCGTGGCAAAAGATCCACATGCGAACTGCACGTTCAACAATACGCGTCTTAAAAGTAGATTCTGCAATCATGACTAAAGCTTCTACCAATAACAACAATACACTTGGAAAAGTGTATTTAGTTGGTGCTGGCCCAGGTGCAGTAGATCTCATTACTGTGCGCGGCGCTAAGCTTCTGGAGAAGGCTGACATCGTATTCTTCGATGCCCTAGTTGACCCAGAGATGCTCACCCTCTGTCCACAAGCCGAGAAGATCGAGGTAGGCAAACGTTGCGGTAAGTTGTCATCAGCACAGCATTTTATTAATAAGCGCTTAGTAGATGCAGCACAAAAGCACCGTGTGATTGTGCGCCTCAAAGGTGGTGATCCGATGCTCTTTGGCCGTGCCGATGAAGAAATTCAGTCTCTTAAGGCGGCTGGCATCGAAGTTGAAGTAGTGCCCGGCATTACTGCAGCACTTGCTGGTGCAGCAAGCATTCAGCAGTCACTGACATTGCGCGGAGTATCCCGTAGTGTGGCTTTTATCACCTTAGCCCAAGGCGCTGAAAATCTTACGCCTGGACAGCCAATATCAAATCCTTCCGCTGATACTTTGGTGTATTACATGGGTCGCAAAGATGCTGCCCGTATTGCACAACAGCTCATTGAAAACAGCCCTAATCAAAATAGTAATACGCCAGTACAAATCTTAGAGGCCGTGAGCACTCCACGTGAGCGCTTATGGACTAGTACCTTGGAAGAATTGGCTGCAGGAAAAGCAGATCAATGGTTTGATAGCAGCTCTCCTGCACTCATCATGATTGGTGAGGCCTTAAGGACTAATTACTCAGGGGCTGAAGTAGATTTCCATCAGGGAAAAACGGGTGAATTACTTCAAAAGGTAAGTTAAAAAGAATTACCCTAAAGTTGCAATCATTTCAATTTTAGGCGCAACTGCTTGCACCCTCTTTTCAATACCATGACCTGGGTTGCTAATCTTTTGAGTCACTAAAAGACCAATCTTTTCTAAGAGACCAATATCCTTATTGATGGCCGAACGATCGCGATGTAATTTATGAGTTAATTGCGTTATGGTTTTTGGCTCATTCATTACCTCCAGCATAAGACGTCTACGCGCCTCCGATAGAACCATAAACATCTCTTGTGGATCTTCAAAAGAAAAGGTAGCTGACTTCTTAAATGATCCTCCACGATCACTTTTTTGGGCGGACTTTTTAGCCCGATCAAAAAAACCTTCCACCGTATCAGTACGAATAATCATCTTTGTCATTTTTTACCCTTTCTCACTGCCTTGATAATCTCTTGCCACTCTTTTTCAAAACGTTCTAAAGTTTTTTCATAACTTATAAAATTGACTGGGATCACCTTACCCATGTAATGCTTGTGGTGATAATCATGAGCATTATCAAATCCAAGCACTCTTCCGTTATCTTTTTGGCAAATCAACCGATTAATATATGCCAGGTTATAGCAAGTAACCACCGTTTTACCTTCACTTGCATAGCCCCAAACCTCAAAACTCAAAACGCCCCCACCGCTACTAGCTTTTAATTTAAAAGTTTCTCGTTCAATTAAGGATTCAAGCTTCGGCCTAGCTTTTTTTGTCATCCCTTATTGTAATGCAGGTATGTAATTATATAACATACCTGTACTATAAGCATGGCTAATAATTACAGCTCTAGATTTCTGCTTCCGAAATCAACAATAGCTTGCAAGACAGCCAAATCCTCACCAACGGCAGGCGTCGCGCTTAATGTCACGTTGGGAAATTTACCCCGACATTCCTCCAGTAGAACTGGGAAGTCGTTGCGCAGGTGTCCGCCTTGGCCAAAGAAAACCGGCACCACAGTCAGCTCGGTAGCACCTTTAGCGCTTAGTGAATTGACAGCTTCCTCCAAGGACGGCTGCATCATTTCGAGAAAAGCCAGCTCAACAGGAGTATTTGGATGCTGCGCTTGCCACAAAGCAGCCAGTCGATCAAAAGGCTCACGCCAGCGGGCATCACGGGCACCATGCCCAAATAAAATAATGGCTTTCATGGATGGCTATAAACTCTCATTAATACGATTTGATTACTTTGAACTTAACCAATAGCTTAACCGCATTTTCAAGATTAGATACCTTATGACTAGCTTACTTAGCCAAACCTGGTTTATCGCTCTGATGAGCGTAACGTTGATTGGGGCAGTTCTTTCAGCCGTTCACCATGCAGAAGTCATTGCCCATAAAACGGGTGAGCCATACGGGACCTTAGTGCTGTCGATTAGCGTCACAATCATTGAAGTATCACTCATCATCTCGATGATGCTTACCGGCCACGAAGGGTCTGAGTTCATTGCCAGAGATGCGGTATTTGCTACCGTCATGATTGTGATTAATGGTGTGATTGGTCTTTGCATCTTTATGGGTGGACTTACCCATCATGAGATGACTTTTCGTAATGAAGGTACTAATTCAGCATTAGCTGTGCTGACTGCATTAGCCACCTTTATTTTGGTTATGCCGATTGTGACTACTAGTACGCCTGGCCCAGACTTTACCAAGAGTCAATTAGCCTTTGCTGGTATTGCTTCATTTGCACTGTATATTGCATTTTTATTCTTTCAAACAGTTAGTCATCGCGACTACTACCTTCCTAAGAGAGTAGATAAAAAAACAGATAGCAATGTTCATGCTCAAAAGCCTAGCGGGCTGAAAACAGCCGTTAGCGGTTTCCTATTGCTAGTATCTCTGGTTACAGTAGTAGGTCTTGCGGAGTTACTTAGTCCAGCTATTGAGCACGGCGTTGCTGCTGCTGGAGCCCCAAAAACCATTGTGGGTATAGCTATCGCTCTCCTAGTCTTACTTCCAGAGGGCTTTGCAGCGGTCAGAGCTGCTAGGGCCAATCGCCTGCAAAGTAGTTTGAACTTAGCTCTGGGTTCAGCCTTAGCCAGTATTGGCTTAACCATACCGACAGTAGCCGCTATCGCTATATTCTTTAATCTCCCATTAAGTTTGGGTATTAGCGATCTGAATATGACGCTGATGTATTTGTCATTCTTTATTGGGGCATTGACGCTGGCGATTGGTAGAACTACCCTTTTACAAGGAATAGTTCACATCATCATCTTCCTAGAATATCTATTCTTAAGTCTAGTTCCCTAAAAGGAATAGGCGACTTTGATGCCCGCCTCTATAGTGTTATTAGCGGGCTCATAAATAGTTAGTCTGGAGCTCACTCTATTCACAGTAATGGTCTGTGTTGCTACAGTAGAGTTTTGAATATTCCAATAATTGATATATGGTCCAACAGACCATTCAGCAAATTGATACATAGATGAGAGGCGCAGACCATAGCCCCGGAACTGCTGATTAGTTACATCTGACAAATATGAAGAAGCTTGAGATAAGTGAGAAACCTGAGTACCCTGGATGAGGTGGTCGTATTCAAAAGCAGTCTCGAGCTTATGAACATCATTAATCTGCATACGATGCGTTACACCAATAGGCAAGTACACATAGGTACTGGAACGTTGGTAAGAATTTGCCCCCGAAGTCGTTTGCTCTCCCTGATTATCAAAGAGGTAGCGATAACCAATGCCTGTGTAAGGGGCCAAAACAAAGCCGCCTAGCTCAGAGAAGCTAAAGTCGTAACCAAATAAACCACGCAGGTCGTAGTAAGAGTAAGGGATATTACTTTGAGTACCGCTACCACTATATTTGGCTGAACCATAGGCATAACGAGCATCGGCTCGTACAAACCAATCATTACCCAATGCATAGGTACCGGTGTAATCAATACCCACCAAAGGAGCATTGATAACTACATCCAAACTGGGCTCCCTATACTGGTAACCGGAGACAGTAAGGCCTAGAGTATTGCCTGTTTGAGTAGCAATATTTACTGAAGAGTCTTGGGCATAGGAGGCGCCAGAGAACAAACATAGAACAAGTGCTAAAAAATTGGATTTACGCATAAGGATTAAATACTAATTCAGGATATAAAGGCTTAGTTTAAATAGAAAACTTGAATTAAACTGATTTAAATTCTATAAATATTGTTTACGTAAACCGCATTAATGAGATTCATAAGACTAAAAAAAACAATAATCTTATTTATTACCATTAGCATAGCTATTCACCTATGCTTACTTACACTATGGTGGTTAGAGAGGTCCTTTGGGCTCTCTAATACCAACCCCTTGCGAATCAGAGTTGCCCTGAATAGTGCTTCCAATCAAAAAGGCGAAAATCAAGTAATAGGTGATAAATTAAGCTCTGAAAAACCCAGCGGTCTGAGTACCGCCAAAGAATTAACCCCTTCCAAACCTGAGACTGCCATAAATATTGAGCCACCCCTACAAAAATCGAATGGCTGGGGCGCAACTAAAGGCTCAATAAATAACTATACGAACTCGATATCAGAGCGCTCAGCCTTGCAAAGTAGGTTGAATATCGAAAGACAGCAGAGACTAAATGCCATATCAGGAAATGTAGTCCAACTGATGGGACGCTTGAACCAAGAGGGAATTACTTTGGGTTGCGCGCTTTGGATAAATCAAAGCGCCAATAAGGGATACCTAAAATGCACACCTGAAAACTTCACGGAGCAAATTAGGTTTTATTTAGCACCAGCGAATATTGAATGGGTGAATCAATCTGACTTACCGCCACCTACTATGTGCATCCCCATTCAAATAAGGGATGCACATGCAGAGTGCTAATACTTACTGCAAAATACCATCTACCACTCTTGGCTTGCCATCAAAAGGAGTTGTTGGCCAAGGTAATCCAAGCGCTTTAACGCCGGTATTCCAATCAGCAATGCCTGGAAGAGCAACGCCGTTTGCCTTAACAAGATCTGCCGCAACAGGAGCGCAGCTTGCTAAGCTAGGTAGGGGCGCGAAATAAACGCCTCTCTTTAACCATTTAGCATAATACTGAGTTGAAGTTGCAGAGCCTGCAGAGTTAAGCAAAGTAACGGTTCCAGTACCATCGGTTGCAAACGGGATGGATACTGAATTTACCCAGCCTGTATCCTTCGAGCATGGAGCTTCTTTTAACTTTGAATCCACACAATTGCCAGGTAACCAGATATTCCCTGGCTGCGGTGATTGTACGGTAATTGTTTTTCCGATATAGCCAGGGAAGTTACCCTGTGTATCAGGCACTGTGAAGGATAGATTGATTGGAGGATTAGGTTGTACGGCTTTTCCAACGTTAGATCCGGAGCGATATACCAAGTAATTATATGCATCCCATTGATTACCTGACTGCCATGTGTAGTAAACAGAATTAGCCTGTTCAGTAATCTTATTAGTGCAATAGCCGCCATTACTTACGTTTGCAGTGCCATTCCATGCATCGCAGCGCATGGATGAAAGATCTGCTACATCAAAAAACTGATACCAGTGGCCATTATTGTTATTAGCGGCAGATCCCCAATCGATAGATTTAGTAACGCCACCAACAGTAACGGTTGGTGCACCTAAACTCGGATTCCAAGCGATATCTACTTTTGAGTTAATTAATGGTGGCCAATTAGCAGATGAAACATCACGCAACGCGCCTCCAACAATTGAAGGGCAATTACCAATACATGCAAGAGTAGCCGGAATCGTAGTATCAGTTGGCGCTACGATTGTCGATGCTTGCTTAACTAATTTAATTGAAGATAGTGCAACAGGCTGGTACCCGCTTGAAGTCCAATTAGAAATATTAAAAGTGTAGTTAACATTCAAACCATTAACCCAACCATTAATGTTTGTAACATTAAGCGCAATTAAATCGGCTAACTGTTTTTTCACTGAATTAGAAAAATTCTTAACTACGCAGCCTGAAGAGCAATCTTGATAGCCAGTGAAGATAATTGCTTGATCTGCTTGCGACCATGATCCGTACAAGGATAAATTGTTGCCACTTGTAAAGGAAGTTCCTGCAAAACTATTGATCAATTGATAGGACTGGACATTATTGCCCCAGACGTTAAGACTCAAAGGTATACCATCAATTGAGGAAAGACCAGCACTAACATTAGTGCTTACTTTTTGCAGGCGTCCTGGTGTCTTCTTAAGTGTAAAGGACTGACTGGTGTCATCAGCTCTCAACAAAACAGCGTCGGCAACTTGGTCAGCAGCACTTGCCTCATTCCAGAAATTAACACCCCAGCTTGTAACCTCCCCAACTGTTTGACTGGATAAATTCGACTTCAAATAAAAACCGGGATTGTCATATTTAACTCTTTCACCTGAAGATTGGTTATAGAGGAAGTTTTCCCAAGTAGAGAACTTCACTCCCGCCGCTTTGGTTGAAGGATTTAAACAAAATTCTTGATTATTTTTACGATCTTTTAAATCATAAATACCAGGAGCAAATGCGAACAACGCATCTGAGTTGCCATCATTCCATTGAGTATCACGACTAAATGCTGCGCCATAACCAGCAGTACCTTGTCCGCCAGTAAATACAGATTTGCCTGATTTGTAACCGGTGTCATATTTGTTATAAACCGAAATACCATCGGAACTAACACGTACGTAACCTATTCCATCGTTGCAAGAGCCGGTAGCGCCCACTGTAGATGAGCAAAAATCCATATCCCACTTTCCGTAAGGAGGGGAAACATTGACGCCACTATAAATTGTTGCTTTTGCTTGTGCCTCTTTAGGGGTAAGAACGCCATTATTTTCATCGGTGAACTTTACTAATACCTCTACTAATAACTCACCCACACTACCTTGGGTAACGGTTACCAAAGCTTTGTTAATTTTTGCTGGGGCCGCTGAACTGCCGCCAGAGCTAGAACTAGAGCTGGCAGAGCTGCCATTATCATTACACTTATTTTCATCAATGTAAACTAAGTATTGACCAATGCCAACGTTTTGCTCTGGCGCCATGCCTTTTATAAAGCAAGCAAAGAAACTAGCCATTTGAAATGTGTCTTGCGTTTGATCCTTAGGATTCTGGGATTGTGGATCAGTATAGTAAGGAGATGTAGATGGTGGTAATGCACTGGCTGAGCCGGCAATGCCTAAAAAAGCAAAAAACAAAACAGTTATAGAACGTTTTGTAGTGAGTGAGAAATTTTTCATAATAAGTTTGTCAATAATTGATTATTGGGGCGTTATTGGATTAAGACGCAGAATTAATTTTGAGGTGGAATGCCAGAAACTGAACTTGGTAATGCACAATTAGAGGCAGTAGCACAAGCACCAGCTGAAGCAGGAGTAGAGGAAGTGGAGCTACTACCACCACCGCCGCCGCCACAAGCAACCAGAACGGCTGAAAGTGCAATGGAAATGCCAATTAATTTGAGGTATTTGATTTTCATGGACTTGCTCGCTTCTGAACGATGGTTAATTACAAAAATTTGAATAATCTTAACTGAATTTTGCGTCAATTTGCTAGCAAAATATATTGACTAGGTAAAAAGAAAAATCCCCATCTAAATCAATGAGATGGGGATATGGTGACGTTAGTTTGGGTCTATCTTTGGCCTAAAGCCACTCCATCCCTCAGAACCTCATAGTGCAAATGGGGGCCTGTAGATCTGCCAGTCGAGCCTACCTTAGCTATCGCTTGGGATTGTTTTACATAATCACCCTGTTTTACGAGAATTTCTTGAGCGTGGGCATATCTAGTAACCACTGCATTCTTATGCTGCACATCCACTACGTAGCCATACTCTTGATCCCAAGCTGCACGAATCACAACACCTTCACCTGTTGCTAGGATAGGTGTGCCATAAGCCGCAGGGAAGTCCGTACCTTCATGCCAGGCTGTTTGCTGGGTAAGAGGATCGATGCGATAACCAAGACCGCTAGATGCTTGCGGCATGAGTGGCAATGGCGATGCAGTTGGAATGGAATTCGATACATCCCAGCTTTGGGTTAATGATTTTTGTACTTCTTGCACGCGATTACTTAGCGCAATGGAATCTTGTACGGTGCGATCTAAACGAGCACCGTATTGCTCACCTTGATTACCTAAGTTGATTACTGCATTTGCAGGACTGAGTGGACCGCCCTGCGCATTACCGAGATCAACAACATTACTATAGTTTGTATTGCCAGCCAAACTCATCCCATTGGTTTTTGCCAGCTGAATCCGCAAGTCATCTAATTGAGCTAAGTTACGCTGCGCCTCATCAAGCCTTGCTTGGAGCTCCATGAGCTTGGTTTCGTAGTCATCTTCAGAATTTGCAATGAAGCGCTTATCGAGGAGATCTTTTTTCTCCATCGCATGCAAGATGTCTTTGGTCTCATTGGTTACGTCGTTAATGACGACGTTTGCACCCACCAGTAAAGCGAGGCTTAGTGCTCCACCAAATACCAAATGGCGCGCCGTGAGAGAAATCTCTCTCACTTTACTATGTGGTCCTGTCATGATTAATATTTGCATTTTTCTTACCTTACCCCTGAATTCATTTCCAAGATTGGTTGCATCACTGCCATTACGATACCTAAAACCATTAAGCCCATCACCAATATTAATAAAGGTTCGAGCAAACTGGTAAATATTTTGGTTTTTTGCTCTGATTCGAGTTCAGCGTTCTCTGCCCCATACTTGAGCATCTCTGCCAATTTGCCCGAAGCCTCACCCGAGCGAATCAAGTGAATCAAGATCGGTGAGAAGACGCCCTGGCTGCCTAATGCCCTAGAGAGACTGGTACCCTCACGCAGCCTAATTTCTGTTGAGTCAATCGCGGCTCGTAAAACTGAGTTGCCTAATGTGCTACGAGCACTATGCAGCGCTGTGAGAATCGGCACGTTGGCAGAAACCAACATCGCCATCGTATTAGCAAAGCGTGCCGTCTCAAAACCGAGAAGCAAGGGTCCCAGCAATGGCATATTGAGTAAAGCCCGATCAACCTTTAAACGAATATCTTCATTAGCGAGTGCGCGACGACCATAAAAAATACCAGCAGCAACTAATAGCGCTAATAACCAACCCCAGTTCACAATAAATTCTGATAAGCCCAAAATAAAGCGAGTCGAAAAAGGTAGTGCCTGCCTAGTATTCTGAAAGACTCGTGCAATTTGGGGCACGACATAAGTCATCAAGAAGAATACGATCATGAACGCCACACCAGTCAGCATGGCTGGGTAAGCTAAAGCACCCATCGCTTTTTGTTTAAGTGCTTGGCGCTTCTCCAAGAACTCCGCTAATTGAGTAAGGACCTGCCCCATCTTGCCTGACTGCTCAGCAGCACCAACGACACCTTGATATAGAGGATCAAACGAAAGCGGTTGACCAGCAATTGCTCTCGATAATGGCAGGCCAGCGCGTAGCTCGGCAACGACTGCTTGTAAGACGGTTTTAACATGCGCTTGACTCGCTTCTTCTGCCAGCACGGAGAGTGCTTCATCAATCTGGACGCCTGATCTCACCAAAATAGCAACCTGCTTAGTAATGATGGCAAGATCTGCACGGCTGAGTGGTTTATTTTCTGAAAACCATCTATTCCAGAAACGTTGTTTGCCCCACTCGGTTTCTAGATCAATCGTGACTGGAACCAATTGCTTCGCCATTAAAGCCTGGCGGACTGCGCGCACACTTTCACCCTCAATACTACCGCGCTCACTCTTACCTGCGTAAGTTAGGGCTTCAAAACGATAGCGTGGCATAAATAGAAAAGTGATTTAAGAAAATTGGATGATGTAGAGACAGTGTTTAATCTAACTCTACCGAACCAGTAACACGCAGAATTTCTTCTGGAGTGGTTTTACCCTCGGCTACCCAGCGTTTGCCATCATCAGCTAAGGTACGCATGCCACCAACCATGGCTTGCTTGCGAATATCACTCTCAGCAGCATGTTGATGAATGAGTTCCCGAATCTTCTCATTGGTAGTCATGAGCTCATAAATACCAGCACGCCCACTATAGCCAGACTCACCACAAGCAGAGCATCCCTTGCCACTGCAGCTTGAGCAAGACATGCGAATCAAACGTTGTCCAAGAACACCTAACAATGTAGATGAGAGTAAGAATGGCTCGATACCCATATCAATTAAACGAGTGACTGCTGATGGCGCATCGTTAGTGTGCAAAGTTGCTAACACTAAGTGACCCGTTAAAGAAGCTTGTACTGCAATTTGCGCAGTCTCCAAGTCACGAATCTCGCCAATCATCACAATATCTGGATCTTGACGCAAGATCGCACGTAAGGCTCTCGCAAAGTTCATATCAATACGGGAGTTAACTTGAGTTTGACCAATGCCATCGAGGTTGTACTCGATTGGGTCTTCCACCGTCATGATGTTGTTAATCTTGTTACGCAGGCGTAACAGAGCACCATACAAAGTCGTTGTCTTACCGCTACCCGTTGGGCCAGTCACTAGAACAATGCCGTGCGGACGGTGAATGAGTTGATCAAATTGGTTGAAGGTATCTTCGGCCATTCCCAAAGCACGCAGATCTAAGCGATCGTAGTTTTTTTCTAGGAGACGAAGAACAACACGCTCACCATGGGAGGTTGGTAATGTAGAAACACGCACATCAATAGCTCTGCCACCTACACGCAATGAGATACGGCCATCTTGCGGCATCCGTTTCTCAGCAATATCGAGCGAGGCCATGATTTTGATACGAGAAACTAAGGCGGCATGTAAATCACGACGCATATCAACAATGTCACGCAAATTACCATCTACTCGAAAGCGCACTACTGACTTTCGCTCAAAAGCCTCTAAGTGAATATCCGATGCGCCATCACGACTAGCTTGCTTGAGCAAACTATTAATCATCCGAATGACTGGAGCATCATCATTCATCTCCAAAAGGTCCTCGGATACTGGCATTTCTTGTAGGAGACGAGAGAGATCTACAGCCTCTTCTACTTCATCCACCACCTGTGAGGCATTGAGATCGCCTTCAGCATAAGCAGCATTTAAGGCCTCTAAGACTTCTTCACTGGTTTGCTCAATACGACGAATAGGCCCTACCAAACGGCAAATCTCTTGTAACACCGAAAGGTCGGTCTCAGGACCGTGTATCAGCGTTGGAATACCAACTAAATCAGCCTCAGTATTACCTATGGAATTACCTGCGGCATCATTTTCAGCTATGCCTTTAATTAGCAAAATCTGATTTGCTTTTGCATAACTAAAGGGAATGCGCGGGAGATGCTGCATAGAATCTGGTGGATTTAACTTACTAAATTGTTTTATTGAACCGTAATCGGTACTGGCTGACCAAAACTTGGCGTAGCAGAAGGTCTTACTGGTATCGGTTGATTTACACCAGATGAGGGTAAGTTTTTACCGGGCGGGATCAAGGGTGGCTCAAACTCGGAAACACGCGGTAAGTTTTCTTTAGGCAAGATCATCGGGGCTTGCTTAAAGTTATCCTCTGTTTTCTGGACCAAATTCAAACGATTATTCGTGATGTCAGCAGTTTGATCTTTGTCACGCAAAATATACGGCCGAATGAAAACCAATAAATTTGTCTTGGTGCGAGTCTTAGAGTCGGATCGGAACAAAGCGCCTAAATAAGGGATATCTTTTAAGAATGGAATACCGCTCGAGGTATCGGAGTAGTTATCCTCTATTAAGCCACCGAGCACAATAATCTGACCGTCATCTACTAATACATTGGACTCGATATTCCGTTTATTCAAAATGATGCCAGAGGCAAAGTTTGGATTTGAGATTGACGAGACTTCTTGGTAGATCTGCATCTTCACAATGCCATTATCCGAAACCTGAGGACGGACACGTAAAGTTAAACCAACGTCTTGGCGGGTATATGTCTGGAATGGTGTCACAGTACTAGTCGAACCCGTCTGTGCATAAGAGCCAGTGATGATAGGTACGTTCTGACCAACCACAATACGAGCCTCTTCATTATCTAGAGTAATAAGATTAGGCGTGGAAAGAATGTTAGTCCCAGCAGTTGTCGATAGTGCAGTGATTAATGCCGACATACCGTAGACACCATTAAATTTAGTCAACAAGCCTAAATTCAAACCTTGCTGTGGAGGTACTTGCACATTAGTTGCTGTGCTTGCGCCTGGGTTCAGAATATTTTGTACGTTTTGACCAAGACCTAGGATGTTGGAGCCGGCTTGGCCAGCAGCATTGGTGAAGTTAGTACCACCAAATCCCACGTTTTGATTTCCTGAGCCGATAAGTCCCTGCCATTGAATACCTAATTGATCAGCATTGTTTGCACTCACCTCAACAATTAAAGATTCAATATAGACCTGCGTACGACGGCGGTCTAACTGCTCAATGACATTACGCAAGTGACGATACAAAGGCTCGCTGGCAGTAATGATGATGGAGTTAGTTGCTGGCTCAGCTTGAATAATGCCGCCAGTAGTAGGATTACTAGAGCTAGTTAAAGCAGAAGTAGCCGCAGAAGAACCAGTGGCACCAGGGGCTGTATTGGCTTGCTGATTAGCAGTCTGATTGAGGTTGGCCGCAGGATTTACTGCACCTGGCTGCCCTGGAGTACCGCCCACTTGTGCAGAGAAAGAAGCATCTGCAGCCACAATCGCACGCAGTGTTACTGCCAACTTAGTAGCTTCTGCATTCTTAAGTGGAACGACCCAGATATTACCGTTGTTAGCAGTAGGTACATCAAGACGTGCTACTAATACCCGAATTTGACGAATACGTTCCGCGCTAGCACCGCGAATTAAAATCGAATTACTGCGTGGCTCAGCTAAAATCATGGTCTTGAGCGAGGGATCTGCACCGCCTGTAGAAGCCGTATCAAGCACCTTACTCAAGATGGTCGCCATATCAGTTGCGATGGCGTAGTTCAACTTAATACTTTGTACGTCGCTGGATGTTGGCGCATCAATCGATTCGATCAACTGACCAATACGTTGAATATTACTGGCGTAGTCAGTAATAACGATGGTGTTATTTCCAGGGTAGGCATTAATCGTATTGTTTGGAGACACGAGCGGACGAAGTACTGGTAAGAGATTGTTGGCGGATTCAAAGTTAAGCTTGAACACCCGCGTAATAATTTGATCGCCCTCTTGCTTACTCTTACCCGTCGTTACTGAATTACTAATCAACTTAGCGTCTGCCTCAGGCACTACGCGATAGACACCATTCACATCCACCAGCGCAAAGCCTGATGTTCTCAAGGCTGTAGAGAAGGCATCAATTGCTTTAGCCTTAGTCAGTGGTTTATTGCTAATCAAATTAATGGTGCCCTTCACTTTAGGGTCAACCAAAATCGTTTGGCCAGTTGCTTTAGCCAAAACACTAGCAACTGATTCAATATCGGCATTGGAGAAAGATAAAGTAACAGCACCATTGTCAGGAATAGTGATATTCGATTGTGGCGCATTAACCTTAGTTTGCGCATAAGCTACTGGCATCAGAATACTTTCGCCGGCGACACAAATCATCACGAATTGTGCAAGTCGCTTTTTAAATGAGACTTTAGCTTGACGAACCGATTGTTTAATAAGGTTTTGCATACTGATTTTCTTTAGAAGCACTTTCTTAATACCGCATTAAAACCGCATTAAAACTTTAAGCGATACACATCGCCTTCTTTTTTACCCAACAATGACAACAATCCAATTAAGGACTCTTGCGATTCTGGCGAAGCACTTGCTTCACCAGAAAATTGCATTCCCGTACCCTTGCCTGCCCCACCGCCGCTTTCCTTGTTACTAAATTCTCCTTGCCCTTTTAATAAGAGTGGGCCACTTGTAGTCGACAGAGTCCAATTCGTTCCTGTATCCGCAATATTGGCAGCAATCTCATATCCACCTAATGGTTTCACAGGACTAATAGGGCTTGTCAGGTTACTTATGATAATTCGAATAACCCCTGAAGATGGGGTATTTGCAGCGCCAAAGGGGGATATGCCCGCCAAATGAATATCCGTCCAGCGAGCGCCAAGCTCCCCACGGGGTCGCAGGGTACTCCAGGGGTTGCCCAAGCCCTCTAAAACATTGGCTGGCAACTTGATTTCATTGGCAGCAATTTGGGTTTTACTCAAAGTCCAGCCAATTATTTGCGGCTGCTCAAGAGCGGCAAACTGCAATTTAGTATTACAAGCGAGCGAGAGCAACTTACAAGAAGTGGACCAATGAAAACGTTCGGTAACGGACAAAGGATCGCGGCACCCGCCTTCAGTAGCATTAGGCTCTGAGAATGCTAAAGCGGCACTTCCTTGCCAAATCGTGCCAATTGGTTGCTGCAACATAACGCGGCACCCCGTTTGGGATGCTAGCGTTCCACTGACCCAGCTCACCGGCATTTGGCGAATAATCACTACCAAGCAAGCAAGGACTAGGGCAAGCCAAAATAATTTGGGTAGCTTAGGGTGGGTAAAGTCGAGAACGAGTTTCACAGATCACCCATTATTTATCTTGCCATCCCTGCTTGACCACCATGCTGCACTAATACGCCACTGATATTAACAACACCAGCTCCAGCAGTAGAGATCACATTTAACTGATCTGGATATAAACGCCAAGTGGTGCGTAACTCATCGAGGGTATCGAGCAATACAGAAAATATTGCATCACTCGACTGAAACTCAATCCGCGGAGGATTATCTGCAGTCAGGCGCAATACATTTGGCTTGAGGCCACGTGAAGTCAACACCCCTCGAATCTTTTGTAACTCCATATCATCAAGCAAAGTTACCGTTGCCACCCCGCTACTATAGGATGGGGATGAAGCAGCAGAGGCACCTGCTGATTTAGCTAGCTTAATTAAGCTTTGTAATTGCGACCACTGCGCAGGGCGCATGTCTAATTGATCTTGAACCCTCTGTATATAAGGAGCAATCACGAATGCATTTAATAGCAATAGAAGTAAAACTACCAAAAGCATAATGAATGTATTGCGCTGTTCAATGACAAAGCGACGAGCTAGATCAGGTAATTGCTTAATATCCAGCTTAGAAGCAGAGACAGAAGCAGAAGCGGAGGGTGAAGTGAGTCCGGAGTTTAAGGATGTTTTGCTTAAACCGTTCTGTACTTCATTGAATTTTTGCTGCAGCGCTTTAGGCAAAGACTTTATATTTTTCAGATTCTTCAAATCTTGCATTGAGTAATCTTTACTCAATAGCTCTTTTACTCTCTTCAAGAAAGTCAGTAGCTTTTCCATGAATTGATTCATAGGACTTTGATTCATAGGACTCTGACTCATGATCCCAGTCCCGCATAAGGTTCTAGACGATAGCGATTAGGCCCCAATGTTTTCACCATCAGACCTAAAGCTCGTGCTTTTTGCATGACTTCAGCGCTAGTCTGCTGATTTGCTCCATTTAACACGCCAGGCTTAAATTCAAAATCGATGCCATATCCGTCGTAATCGATCTTTTGCAAAACCTCTATCCCAAATACTGCCTTAAGTTGCTGTAGCTTAGCCGCCATGGGCGCAAAGTCGGCATCGGATACCAAGCCTTGGCGTCGTTGATCTTGAGTCACTTGCTTTGTAAAAGCAGTAATCACTGCATTGCTTAAGGAGCTACTTGCACCTTGTGCTCTGTCTTGCGCTCTGTCTTGCGCTCTGTCTTGCGATTTTTCTTGCGACTTTTCTTGATTGAGTTTGGCAATGGAGGATGGTGTTAATGATTGTGCCGCCAAGACTTCAATTTGATTACCCCAGCGCCAGTTATCCACTACCAGCCAAGCCAAGTGCAAACAATATCCAACAACAATGCTAGCAATTAAATATTTTGACCACAGTACAGGCTGACGCCAGATGGCTCGGTTGGTCCAGGTTGCACTATTGGTAAAAGCTTGGCTACCATCTACTCGCTTAGGCTTTAAGTAGCTCGATAAATTTTTTAAACCTTTACCTGCTTCACGCCTGAATGTTTTAGGTAATAGATTAAGTGAATAGTTAGCCGACTTAGTAGACGCATTGTCTTTTAAAAACTGTTTTGCACCAGGGACTAAGCAATCCCAAGAGAGCTCAATTACTCGCGATGTCTGCAATGCATTGGGAAGGGTAACGTTGCCACTGTTGTGATCGGCTGACCTCTCAACCCAAGCCACGCCTTGTTGTAGCCCGGTACGGCGAGTCAGAATCAAGGCTTGGTCAATATGTTGGTAAGCAATGGATGGGGCATCAGAATCACCCTGCTCAGATTCTGGAAGAGCCAGTAATAAACAATCCGGAACTAGACGAATACGCTGACTGATTAAACCTTCCAACTGTTTAGTGAGCCATGCAAACCATGCGCGATCAATGAGAGCAATCACTCTTTGCAAGGCAGGTTTACCTGGTATTGGGGGGAGGGCTTGCACTGCTAGCGACTGCGCTCCAGTGAGTACATATTCCTCAATCAGGTTGGGGAGGATTTGCTGCAATTTCTTGGCATTAGCTAAAGGTACTTTTGCCTCAATGAGGCGCACATCGATGGTGGGCAGTAAGACCAACACCTCATCTGCATAGGGCATGGATTCAGTGGTACCGATGCCAGTTTCTAAAGCACCAGTTTCTAAAACCCTAGTTTCGACAGCGCCTGTATCTACAGTTAATTCCTCACCCTCGACTAAACACCACTCAAATCGCTCAGCGCAATTGAGTTCCGACCACTCTCGAGCAGAATCCCCTGGGGATCCAGAACCAAAAAACGGTTTTAGTGGGCAACGTACTATTAATAGACTCAAATGCTTGTTTCTTTGCTCAGTTCTTTATTTAGTTCTTTATTTAGTTCTTTACTTAGTTCTTTACTTAGTTCTTTAGTCAGCTTTATTTGTTCATTTTTTAGTCAGAAATCACTTATCACTTTGCCAGTCTTACTCCAGATCACTTGGGTGAAATTACCACTGGGTAAGGGGTTCTGGGATCTCTGAATTAATGCAGAACTGACAAATATACCTCTTCCCATGCGTATTTCTGAGCGTGCAAGCCAAAATTGTGAACGCACATCGACCAAGGAGGCATCTAGGGTGATTCCTTGGCTCGCCCCCATCTTATTTAATAAGGTAGTGATCTCATCAGCGCTCTTTAAGGGGGTTGCAGCTCTTTGCTGCACAAATGCCCCCGCTGCCGACCTTGAAAGCCCAGGTATTGCTGCCATTAATACCTCTGCGGAGGCCGTATTGACGTTAACTGTCGTTAAAATCGGCAAAATCGATACAAAAGGTCTTATCTGATCCAAAATGGCTGGACTATAGGATGGTAACTTTAATAAGCCCTCTAAATCATAAATAGGCATATCAGCTTGTAATACTCCTTGGGCAGTTTGCTGGGCCAAGTTTTTATCCAACCCCAAAGCCTCCAAAAGGCGCCCGTATTCCTGAACCCCCGGGGGATTAATAGTCTTAAAGCTCTTATCCCAAAGGTTGGCTAAATTGAACTGACTTTGGGCATCCATGAGTTGCCCCTGCAAAGTGACAGCAGCAATCTCGTCTGGCACATCAGTATTTTTCAAGAAATCCGCCACCTTACCGTCAGCCAAGGGTAGCGCCCAGGCTTCACCCAAATGATCAATTTGACTATTGCGCTGATCCTCTACCAAGACCAAGCGAGCAAAATCAATTGCTGCGCGTTGCAACCACTGAGCCTGCACTTGATCTCGCATATTCTCCAGAGTTCGAATCTGAATTTGCTGACGCCACATTAAGCCTGCCAATAAAACTGCGGCAACACCCACAACTATGAGCGCAGTAACTGTGGCTGAACCACGTTCATGGCGAAGCGCATTAGAAATAGAATGTGTTGGACGCACTCTTACAGATGTCACAGCGCACCCCCCATCAAGCATGATCTTGTAATGGGTAATGCGATATCTTTTATCCACCACTGCATGATTACACCTTGCTGCTCAGGAAGTAAATTACTTACATTGGGCGTAGTGCTAGCAGGTGGGTTGGTGGTGGAATTTGTAGTGGTGGGAGCAGTAGCAGTATTTGCAGACGCATTAGTAGCAGGAGTACTAGGAGTACCAGGGCTGCCGGTACCGGAAGCACTAATGCCACTGCTACCCGCACCACTAAGAACTGAAGTCTGGACCCGAAACACCTGCCGCACCACTGAGGGCACCTCAATACTTAAGAGCAAATCACTCGAAGCTAAGTCAGGATCACGAGAAATACCAAACCATAAGGCTCCAGCATCTGATCTTTGTAACAAGGGTTTACTAGTCCAGCGTTGCAGCCCATTAGGGCCCATGCCATAGCCAGCAATTATCCAGGCATCTACATTGTCGGCACGAAAGCGACGTAAGAACCAAATATTTTTGGCACCAGAGGCAACAGCAGAAACTGCGCCACTACCAACAGAGCTACTAGCACCTCCACCGGCTTGAGAGTTCGCCAAACTACTGAGCTCATCGCGCACTAAAACGGATTGGCAATCTTTTTCAAATTGGCGTACAAGTTGTGAGTAATCGGCATCTTGATTAGCGCGTCGATCAATCACTTCACGCCCCCGAATCATGGCGTCCATACCGCGCCATGCCATTAAGCCTACTAAGGCCATAATGACGAGCGCAACAATTACCTCAAGTAGAGCAAAGCCTTGATCAGTTAGATTGGATTTTGGCCTAATCATTTCGGATTAAATAAATAAAATAATTTGGCTCTTAAGTCAGTGACTACATCAGAAAGCTGAACATCATTCAGCTTATTCTTCTTAGCGAATGCAAGCCATTGAGTATTTTTTCTAGGATCATTAGCAAACTCTTCAGAGAGGCCTAATGGGAAATTGATTGGCATCAACGTTTGTCTTCTCGCCATAGTTGCTAAAAATGCGCTTCTTAAGACACCCTCTTCTAATTTACTGTTATTGAGTAAAACCCAAATATCAAAATAATCTTTCAGTCGACTGTTGGCCATACCCAGAGTAATGATTGCCTCCAGCTTTTCAGCCACAACTGTGTATCGAGGATAAACACGCAAATTAGGGGCCGGAAAGTCGGCGAACATGACAGGATATTGCGCAAATTCAGGCCCAGGAGTTACAGCATCTCCATAACCTACGTCTACTTGTACAACACATTTAGCGCTATCAATAAAGCCATATAGAGTCATCCGAATGCCGCTGTAATTCGATTCTTTCCGAATTTCTTGTGCCTTGATTGTGGATTCATCAAACCGAATGCCATCATCAGACTCAATTGCACATAATTCATGAAATACCTGTATTAAATGAGTGGCATCCTCAAGACCAAAACCCAGCAAATCAATATCTCTAGTTGCACGCAAAGGCACGTCAAACCAAAGATCAAAAAGTAATGCTCCTTTTAACAAGAAATGATCGACATGATGAGAGATACTTAAGCGATATAAAAATCGTTCTAATGCATAGCGCGTTAAAACCAACGACAAGTCTTTGCCCTCAGAAACAGCTTTGTTTTTTAATCTAGCCTTTACTGAGCCAGCAATATTTTTTTGCCTCATGGCAAGCTTTCCAAATAGGGGCGCATTACATTCGATACTCGGCAAATTACTGCGCAACGCCAAAGCTCATCCATATTGATACGTTTATCCCGCCAGGCCTCATGCAAGGCTTCAATAGCCACATCCAATCCGACTGTACTGCGAAATTTAAAGCAATCAGCAATCGTTTTTTCAAGGCTGGTTATCATAATACGCACTACACCATCAATGACTCTTGTTTCGACACCGTAGCCCAAGGTCTCTTCTGAAAATCGCATTACTTTCAATGGCGGGTAATCCATTCTCGGTTTTCTTGCGTTGTTAGCAAGAGCTATCCATATTTCATGTGGAGATTGTGTCGTCAACTGATGCAGATACAAAGCAGTCATCAAACAAAAAATAGATTTCGGAATCTTGATAGCCACTTCTGCAAGTGTAGAGTGTTCAGTAACATCTTTATCCGGAAGGGTATACAACCCCCGACTCAAATAAATCATTTTTCCGGAACGAACTAGGCGAGCAAGTTCAGCACGTGACAGACCCTGAGGCTCCAAATCACAGGATCTCAAAATTCCCTTTGAGCGGGCCAACTCAAGAATGGCTGCTTCAGAATTCATCATGCCCTAATTTTAACATAATGTATGTACTTAATATTAAGTACATACATTATGTTAATAAATCCCCCGGGGGAACTCACATCACACCGCCCGACGGGTTAGAAATCACGGTAGTTAACCAGGCTAGACGGGGGCCGCTAGCCACTTCAGCGCTGCTCGAGCTAGATAGATAGACAGTCACTTCAATTCTTCTAAAGGCTGGGTTAGGCGTACTGAGAACCTTACGCTGACAGACAAAAACATAAGCTCCTTGTGGGCAGCTAAAAGTGGAAGTTCCCAATTCTGGCCAAGCACGGCTCATACGCAAATCCATGAGCGTATTGTCAGCACTCCATAAAGCCATGGTTCTTTGTGAAACTGCTAACTGCGTATCAGCGCCATTAGCAATTGCACGCAAACCGGCAAGCATGGCAATACTTAAGACTGCTAAACCCACCAATACTTCAATCAGTGCAAAACCATTTCGATGAGAAGAAAAATGGTGAAGTCTTATTAAATGAAAACTCATAGCTTCATCCAACTAAAACGACCATTGCGATTACGCATTAATACCGCCTGTCTGGTATCTTGCGTACCACTACCAGTGACTTGCTTAATCGGAATTTGCAGCACTTGAGCTACTTGTTCGCCACCTAAAGTGAGTTGTAGAGGTGCAATCTCCACGGGCTTATACCAAGCTTGTGGACGATACACATCAGGCATCAGGCCAGAGGGATTATTGACAGGATTGACAGCTCCATTGCCACTATTGCCGGCAAGAGATATAGCCTGACCACCCGACATGCCAGAGCCATTAGAGTTACTAGTTCCGCTATATCCACTAACCCCACTAGCTCCGTTAATGTTGGGAACAAAAAATCGCCACCCTACTGAATCAATTTGCGCAATCATCGGAGTACCAGACATGGCACTTTCTTCTTGCGCTAGATTGAGCGAGGAAACTAGTTGATCGAGATTATCTTTCCAATAACGCTCATCATGATTTGGAATGGCTAGCACTGCGACGCCCAATACCACCGCCATGATGGCAATTGCTACAAGCAATTCGATTAAGGTAAAGCCAGCATCTGTAGCTTTTCTATAGTTGAAAGAAGAGTATTTCGAAATACCTTTCACTCCAACAAGCTCAGGTGAAGATACAGATACAGAAGCAGTTACAACTGCAACTAAATGATTACTGCCAGTTGCCAATATCGGCATCGTTTCCGGTTCCGCCTGGCTTACCATCTGCACCAAAGCTATAGACATCGATTTCGCCGCGAGTACCCGGGTTGGCATATTGATATGGATTGCCCCATGGATCTTTTGGAATGGAATCTAAATACCCACCCATCTTCCAGTTCTGCGGAACAGGTTCAGATGTTGGTTTTTCCACTAAGGCTCTGATACCTTGCTCAGTGGTTGGATAGCGGCCAATATCTAAGCGATAAAGCTTAAATGCCTGCAATAGGGTGCCAACGTCATGTTTAGCAGCAGTTGCACGCGCCTCATCTGGGCGCCCCATGATCTTTGGAACAATGAGGGTCGCCAAGATGCCAATGATGGCGATTACCACCATGATCTCAATCAAGGTAAATCCAGCGTCCTTACGGGCACCCTTAAATAATCGGTTTTGACCCAAAAATGCAGGCTGATGAATAGTCGCAAAGCGAGACATGAAGCGGGCTACTAATTTGGGTATATGGTGAGGCATATATTGAGGCATATAGTGGCGCTTTCAATGATTTAAACTGATTCAAATTTTATAGGTATTTTGTCATTTTGAGCGAATTTATCAAACGAATACAGGACAGATTAAAGAGCTCTCAACAAGCCTTTAAAGACAGGTCAGGGACTGCCTCAAAACAAGGCAACTTTAATCACGTCCAAAGCCCAATGAGAAGCTCAACAAACTGGCTGAGCTTGTTTAATCCAGCTAGCACTTCAAAAGCGCTGACCTATCTTCTGATGCTTGCATGCGCCATCTCAGTTACCTACTGGCTCATGAGAGTCATTCAAATTCCGGGAACGCCGAGCCAGCCGGTAAATGGTATTTCTAAGGGGATGACTTTGTATTCTAATCAAGATGCAACTGCTGGCTATGCTTTATTTGGTAGCAAACCACTGGTTACTGAAAATATTTATCTGCGTGGCGTAGTGGCTACCTCGAAAAATCCGGATGGTTCTTTTGATGGCTTTGCTATTTTTGAAATTGATGGCAAACCAACCAATGCAATCAGTGTTGGTGAAACAATGGGTAAAGGCTTAAGCCTACAAAGCATTGGCGATGAACAGGCTACCCTTCTATATCAAGGGCAGAAGCTAAACTTCAAACTCAATAAAGCCAATAAAGACAAAGGTGATAAGGGCGGCAGCAGCAGCAGCAACAAAAACGATAACGCTAAAAAATAATTTTCATGCTGCTCATAAAAAAGTTATTGCCTAAAAAATATGTGATTGGGGCATTCGTTTCACTGGCTGTCTTATGCAATCAAAGCATTGCAAGTGAGTCAAATGACAATGATCTAGTACGTATCATTGAGCCCCAAACTAAAAGCCAACTTTGGATCAATCCGGGTATGGCGTCTTATCACTTTCAGCAGGATAAGAATTTCAATAACGGTAACTGGGGTGCAGGCCTTGAGTATCGCTTTAATACTGTTGCCTCTGTAACAGCCGGGCGTTTTTATAACAGCGATCGTCAATACTCCAACTATGCAGGCGTTTACTATCAACCTATTGCTATTGGTCCCATCAAGATTGGTGCGGTGATTGGTGGATTTAATGGTTATCCACAAACCAATAATGGCGGCTGGTTTGCAGCAGCCCTACCGGCATTAACCTGGGAGGGTGAATGGGTAGGCGCAAATGTCTTTATTATTCCTACGGTTGGAGATCGGGTGCATGGAGCGATATCCCTTCAACTTAAGTTGAAGATATTTGAACCAAAATCAGAATAAATCATTGATTTAATTGACTATTTTTTTAAGCAAGCATAAAGTCAATTAACAACAAACCGATAAGATGCTGTGCAGTTTTTAGCTATAAGAATTAATGTGATCACACATTAATTTGAGCCAAACAGGAAATAAAATGAAACTTAAGTCACTGAGCCTTTAATGGCTACAAAATTGACCGCCATCACTCTCATCGGATGCAGTGGCGGAGGTGGTGGATCAGGCATAACACACTTACTCCGGCGACCCAGGCTCCTGCAGCTTCTACTGGCACCAATACCAGCGCAGAGTTAGATAAAAATGTATCTAATAGTGGATACCGTTCAGTTTCTATTGCAGCCACAACAACTAATGATCTAAAAACTGCATCCCCTTTGCAAAGAATGAAATCCATGATTGCTGGATTTTTTATTAAGCCTGCCATTGCACAGTCTGCTGCACAGTGCTAAACAGACGCCTATAAGTTAGTTGGCGTTGGCGAAGATGGCAGCCTAATAGTGCTAAAGGTTACTCAAGGTACAGACTCTTGTAACGTGGACCTTAGAGAAATGTTTGATTTGGGTAGCTACACCCTTCTAACGGTTGAAGGCATCTATAAAGGTGATCTCACATACAACATGGTTTTCTTACAAAAGAGCAGGGGGAATCTCTACTGCGTTGGTGAAAATTTAGCTTTTCGTTGCCAGATCACTACAGCCTCATCTACTACAGGCACTGCTGCAGGTGGCGGGACCTCAAATGCAGAAAAAGTACAGTCCATTCTTGATGCTGATGGTAAAACCACATTTGCATTAGTTAATGCGCAATCCACTAATTTGGCTCCAATAATCAAATTAGTGGTATCAAAACAAAGTTATTGCACTTTGACTTAAACGATTTAGAAAATGGTCCTAAGGGAGCAGTGCTATTGGAGGGATTTCAAAGCAGCTGGCAAGCACATAACACCGCTAGTGAATTTGAGTACTTCAGCTTAGATAACTATCGCTTAGCAAAAAATGGTGATGTTCTCACCGTTTCCAATAAGTCAGTATGGATACCGGATTCTACTGGCTCAAATCTCCACAACTTAAAATACTTTTACGACTTCTCTACAGATGGCTCTGAATTCCAAACCTCTTGGGTTTCAGACATGGATGCTTTGGTGTTGATAAATAACTCTAGAAGAGTGCTATCAACAAATAATACCAATGCAACGGTAGCACACATGGTTACTGCTGCTACCAGTAGCGGATCCTGCGGTACTGTAACCGATCTCACCTATCTCAATGTTTCGTGCATGCTTAATACTCTATCAACAGACGGCGGCATTTTAATGGCTGTCCCATCCGACTCTTGGGTCTCCGGCTATGATAGTAATAATATGTAAACTTCACGCTGGACCAGATCGTCTGCCATCTTCCGCGTTTCTCGCCCAACAGCATCAACCGCTGGAAAACCTGATGTTGGCTTTGTTAAGTCTAGCCTCCTCTGTACCGATAGTGATAATTGGGATGCAGCTGGTGCTGGTAAGTACCGAAGCAATACCAACACACCTCAAAAAGTTGGTAACAACTGGAACACACTACAAACCAACTATGCATATAGCTATGGTTATGTAAATGGAACATGGCAGTCCTCCTATGAAAATAGAAAGTCCATCATTGGAAATGCTTTGGGCGCCACCACCAATAACGCCAATGATGACTTGGTTTATGTTTTTCCAACCCAAAGAAAATAACAATGGATATTATTTGGCTGGCTCCATGAGCAATACGAAAATCAAGGCTTCAAAAGATTATCTATATCTAATCATGCAAGATTTTAGAGCATATATGCCTGGCGCCAATAGTGGTATGACTGTTTCTCGCTTCAAGCCAAGCGAACAGCGGAATGGCTATAAGATTACCTCGATTAATGAAGTAGTTAACACATCTAAAAATATGACAATTACATCATTCACAACCAACCAAATGGATAGTGTGGCTGATTTGGCAGCAAGAGACCTCACTAGTACAGAACTAGACAAGGTTTATGGATTCATCTCAGAAGCTGGAGCATATTCAAAAAGCCGATAACAACGACCAAGTTTTCAACAGTCGCGATAGTAAAACTTTAGTAAGCCTTTAAGAACAAAAAGCCCGTAAGTAGCGGGCTTTTTCTTTTTAGAGGGTAAATACGCTCTAAATCAAAATTTCTTATGAAATGAGATAATAGGAATGTTCAGAAGAAATTAACTATGAAAAAGATATACATACTTCCTACGATTGCATTACTTTTTACCATATTAGTTTATTTTTTTGTTGCAAATAAGGAGCTCGTATTCACTATATTGGCAGAGACAAGGCTCAACCTAAACAATAATGGGGTGATAGTCGGTAGAGAGGGCTGGCTCTATGCAGTAGAACTATCAAAAGAGACGATTTCTGCAAATAAGGAAATGCAAGAAAAAAAACTGCAAGAGCAAGCCAAAAAAATTGTGATGGCATCAGAATCATGGAATCAGTACCTTACAAAAAGAGGCGTAAAAGAATTTAAAATTATCATCATCCCAAATAAAAAATCTATTTACCCAGAATATCTTCCTCCCTGGGCTAGGGCTGACTCTCAAGAATCAATCAACGCAATAATTAGCCAGCCAGGACAAAATCTTTATATAGACACTTTTCAGAGTCTCAAAAAATATAAACAACAGACATCAGCGCCACTTTTTTATAAAACAGATTCCCTTCTTACAGCTATAGGAAGCGAGAAGGCATTTAATTCTTTGTTAGAAAATATAACACTTACAAACTCTCAAATGAAACTGCCAACCAAGAACGATTATCGACTTGTGCCAAAAGATACAGAATTTACAGGCAGCCTCAGCAGTAAATCTAGATTTTTCAAGCCTACAGAAAAGGAATTGACTGATTTTCAATATTTGTCACCGAATATATCGAGACAAACCATTAACTTTGATTCAAAAAAAATTCTAAGTCTAGGCTTTTCGATGCCAGATATACAAACACAGGAAATAGTTGAGGTTCTAACGCAAGGTGCGTTAAATAATAAAAAAGCTCTTTGGATTCAAGACACCTCTAGCGTAAAAATGGCCCAATTAATGTCGATAACATTTAAAGATCTTCTGATTATCAAATGGAGCGACAGTATTCTCACGTCACCAAAGTTCTTAGATATTGTGAGATCCTGGAAACCAGATTATGTCTTTTTTACGATAAATCAAAGAAATGCTGATGACAATGGATTTACGAGATTTCCTCCGCCCGAAATGTTTGAAGCTAATAGTGCCCTCAAAGAAAACAACATTGAGACAATCGTCAGCACCAACGATTTGGAGAGATTATCCGAAGGAAGATATGAAGTAACTGGGGGGGATCCTTACATTGTTTTTAACCTAAAGCGGCCAACCAAATCAATTGATATGCACTATCTCAATATCTATGTGAACTGCAACGAGAATAATAATGAGCTTCCATTGCAATTCTTTTGGCAAGATCAATCAAAGCCCTCCTTTTCGGAGGAGGACAGTACCACATTTTATATAAAATCCAAATCTCAGATTATAGATTTATTTACTGTACCTAGATGGATAAATACTGAGCTTATTAGCAAAGTAAGGCTAGACTTTCCATCAGAACAGCATTGCAAAGATGTGTCCATAAAACAGCTTGTTTTGGGTCACTAGCAAAGGACCTATTTAACGAAGTACGCGATACAGATAAGGGTGAGAATCTGCAGTAACAGGCGAAAACTTTGAGGTCCGAATGACATTTACAGTCTCAACAGAATGCCGCGCATCCTCAAGCCCATATCCACGACCAGCTAGAATCTCTTGATAGCTGATGGTATGCAAATCAGTAAAACCCTCTGAAAACTCTAACTTTTCACCGCTAATATCGATATTTCTAAAAGTCGATTTTTTACCCTTGACCTCATCTGGCAAGTCTTCAGAATCGATAGATAAAAACCATCTTACCCGGGCTCTTTCGTACTCCAGATACCCAGCAGCCTTAGCCTCATCAGCATAGTGCAGTAAATTAGTCTGTAAATTACCAAATATGAAATGAAGCATGTCATAAAAATGAACACCGATATTAGTAGCCACTCCAAATGATTTACGCAAGTCGCCCTTCCAGCTCTCCATGTACCACCTACCTCGAGATGTTATGTAAGTTAACTCAACATCAAACTTCTTATCTATAGGGGCATTTGCAACCTTCTCACGAAGATCAAGGATTGCTTCATGATGTCGCAACTGAAGAATATTGAAAATTTTCTTACCAGTTTCTTTTTCCACTAACTGCAAATCATCTATGAGATCAGGTGTAGGGACAAGGGGCTTTTCACAAATAACATCGCACCCCAATCGAAGGCCCGCCGTCATATGAGAATGATGCAAATAATTTGGAGAGCAAATTGAGACGTAATCCAACGCATCAGATTTCGTTCTTTTTAATTGATGTGAGTAATCATAGAAGCGCTCAAACTCCGTAAAAAATCGACTTTGCGGAGAAATGCTGTCGATAATGCCCACTGAGTCATTAATATCATAGGCAACACTAAGGTTATTGTCAGTATCTTTAATTGCCCTCATATGCCTAGGAGCTATATAGCCAGCAGCACCAATTAATCCAAAATTTTTCATATATATTTAGAATTGAGATTTTCAAGTAATTAAGATCATTATAAGCAAAACTAGTGGCGTCAAACTATCTAATTAGCTGATAATTTCTGCCAATCTAGATGCCAATAGCTTCATCTGGGATGCTCTAGAGTAAGAATTAATTTGATCCTGCTTGCGAATGTTGCCAAAAGCCTCCCTAGAAACAATAAGAGAAAGATACTCAGCAATTTTTATAGGGTTGCTAGGATCAACTGCAACACCTGCGCCTGTGCTACGCAGTATTCTTTCGGCCTCTGTTCCGCGAGTTATGGCTAATATTGGCTTTTCAGCTGCTAAATACTCAAAAATTTTACCAGTCGCAAGACTAGTTTGATCTGGGGCAGTAATTAGCAAGAGATAGTCCGCTCTCATTTGAAATTCCAGCGCTGTGGATCTGGGCTGATGCCCCCAGAGAACAACCAAACCCTGCTTTACAAATTCAGACAATGAAGCGCGCTCACCCGCAGTCAAACTACCAACAAAATGAATTTTTAGCCTTGAAATTAATTGAGGACAAATTTCATACAACCTCATTACCCCCTTAGAAAAGGAAAGCAAAGATTCGCTGCTTGTACTTGAAGACTCTCTGGAGGAAGAAATTCTTCCGGTGTGGACTAAATGAATAAAGTTATTATTCCATTTGAAATTCGTTAAACGATCGCCTCTTTTTAAATCGAAACCATTAGGCAAAGTAAGAAGATTGGGGCAGTTATATTTATAAGAAAAATAATTATTAATTGGCTCGGATATTGAAATCACTAACTTTGCGCTTTCAGCTACTTTTTTTTCTATCCTCCCGTAGTGTTTTTGAAAACTTTTTTTTCTTAATATTTTTGTTTCAAGCGGCTCAAAAAGTAAACCATCCCTAAAATCTGCTACAAGTGATATGCCATAAGATTCTGATAGTTTAATTCCAATTTCTAAAGCCTCAATACAGGGGTAGCTTGCGACTATGATATCGGGACGGACGATCTCAATTATTTTGTCTGAACTAGCAATAACCTTTGACAGCCAATATGAATGTATACCGTTATAGAATCCAAACATTCTGAATAATTTCTTACTTACTCGCCAGATGTAATCGGGTAAAGCTTTAGATTGATGATTGATATCTTTTATAGAGATGATATTTTCATCAACAATCATCACTTCCGCTTGATGACTTGCAGTCAAAACTACAACTTCTATTCCATGCGCTGGCAAATACCTCGCCATTGCTCGCCCCCTCAGAGAGCCAACGCTCTCTTCGTCAAGGTGGTAGTAAGAAATGAGGAGAATTTTCAAAGAAAATAAATACTATTCAACGTTGACTGAAAAACACTTTACCCACTCAGAAAACCCTATTACACGCCAAATACTGAAATCAAATTTTTTGCTTCCGGCGATCATCTCATCTAGAGTATGTTTTATATTTTCATTAACTAAGTCACAGCTGTTTTCTATTGCCAGACTTAATCTATCTCTAAATTGATCTGGACTATCTCGCGTAACCCACAGCTCTTCAGGAGTAACAAAACCCATTTTGTCCATCCTATTGCAAATAGCTGACGGTAAGATATTTTTCATTGCTAAACGTAAAATACGTTTAGTGATCCCATCTGAGATTTTGTATTCATCTGGAACATTTAAGGAAAAATCTACTAATCGATAATCTAAAAAAGGTATCCTAGACTCTATAGAATGGGCCATTGAATTTCGATCTTCCCAATGCAAAAGCATCTGCAAATTGGTCTGACTTAATTGCTGTTCGGAAAATTTACGGATTGAATCTCGTGCGGTTAGGGTAGCTTTTCCAGGAAACTGGTAGCAGATATCATCATACTTATTTAACCAGACAGGTCGCCCCTTACTTTCAGACCCAATTGCACTTCTAATAAAGTCTTTCAATCCAGCAGGAAGAATACCGCTACCAAGCAAACTAAAGACTCGAGTCCATGAAAAGCTGTTTATAGATTTAGTAATTAACACTTCTCTATAAAGCCTCACCAATTGACCGCTATAAAATAAAGACCTAAAGCGAAGGGCAAAATATTCATGGTATCCAGCTAGCTGCTCATCAGCACCCTGGCCATCTAGCATTACTTTTACGCCATTTTTGCTGGCAGCAGAAAATACGCACCATTGAGCAAAAATACTAGTAGATCCAAAAGGCTCATCTTGATACCAAGTAATATCAGGTAGAAACTTAAATAAATCTGACATGGTCGGATAAATATAGTGAGCCTCAATATTTAATAGTTTCTCCATGTATTCCATCCACTTTCGCTCATTGAATTGCTCCTCATGGGAGCAAGCAGAAAATGTTTTTTGAGGGTACGTAGTATTTTCATTATTTAATAATTGATTTGCCACGCACACTATTGATGAGGAATCTAAGCCCCCTGATAAACAAGAGCCAATAGGAACATCAGAGCGCAAGTGTAATCTCACTGAATCCATGAACTTATCTTTAAAGTCAGATGCACATGATTCAATAGAACTATTTACATACCCCCCTTTAAATTGAGACCATTTCTCGGCATAAAGTGGATATTTTTTACCGTCCCAACTAGCAATATTGAAGCAAATCTTGTGACCGGCCCTTAACTGATAAACCCCATCAAACAATGTCTCTTCAGTATGATCAGTTAGGCCCCAATTCAAGTAATCAACAGCACGCTGCCTGTTAACATAAGCCTTCCAGTCTTTATGAGCTGTGAATTGCTTAATTTCAGAACCAAAACAGAGTGATCCATCGGGTGCACACCAATAATAAAAAGGTTTTATTCCAAAACGATCACGTGCGAAAAATAATTCTTGTGACTGCTTATCAAATATGGCAATTGCCCACATTCCATTAAATCTGGAAAGGCAGTCTTGCCCCCAAAATGCATAGGCCGCAAGAACAACTTCTGTATCAGTATCCGATAAAAATTTAAGCCCCAAATTCTCAAGCTCAGCCCTCAATTCAAGATGGTTATATATCTCCCCATTAAATACAATCCAATATCTTCCATCTTCAAATGACATAGGTTGATGCCCAGCTTCAGAAAGATCAACAATAGCTAAACGGCGATGAGCCATTCCCAGAGTAATAACTGAATCTGTGACACTTTCATCAATAATATTTTTTTGAGGGCAGTATGAAATTGGCGATGAATATACATTAGTTGGGGTGGTCTTTCCGCCATATACGCACTCTTGACTATCTTTTATTGAAAATAGTACATACCCCTCATCATCGGGTCCGCGATGAGATATCATCTCATTCATAGCAACAAGAGTATTGACTGAGATAAAAGATGTAGAAAGAATCCCGCTAATTCCGCACATACTCAAAGAATCCCTTGATATCGCTGCATTAAATTAAAAAATAGGGGTTATTTACCATTTATTGAATATAAAATACGTCGTACAGTGTTTTTTAAAAGGATTAACAATCTACATTTATGTATCAATATAGATAATGTATTACGTCGCTCTTGACGCTTCCAAATTCTGTTTAGCTTCGGAGCTATTTCACTATTATATTTACGCATTGCATTTTCAACCTGCGAAATATTTGTTCTTAAATTCTTTTTTTTCTTGTATTGGTAAATCAACTCAATTACTCGGAGCGCCTGATTTCCTGCTCTTAGCCCATGAAAATCCAATAGCGTCTCCTTGCAGCGTCTGATCATTCTCGCAACAAGATCAGTGTCTTTCATTGCCAACACAACTTCATCAAAATTTGATGCGTCACTTTTTAAAGGTATAAAGTGCTCCCAGGCTGATATTACGCCGCTATATGAACCCTCTACTAAAATTTGACAGCTTTCCAACAAACCGGCTTCTAGCACTCTTGGAGATATCGCAGTAAAAGAGTATTTACCATCCTCACCTTTAAAACAGCTCTTTTCCACCTCCTCAAATTTAGCATTCGGATAGATTCTTAAGTATTCGCGCACAGAATGCTGAATGTCGCCATAAGGATCAAGCAAACTACTCCCGCTATTTGCGCCAAGGGTAAACTTACTGTTGCCAATAAAATCAAGCCAAGTACTTACATGAAGGGTGTATGCCTCGCCTAATTTTATGTCGACATTTAATAAATGCTTTTTTGAAAGCTCCGATACTAATTCACCAATTTTCCATTTTTGCTCGCCAACCCTGCCGAAATATGGAGGCAATTTTCTTGCTCGATACCCAATATCAATGGGTCTATTATTAAAGGGCTTGCATGGAATTTTCAAAAGCGATTCTTCGATATAGCCTGTATACCCCAAATAAATTTCGCCCACCTTACTGTATGAGGGGTACAGTACGTCCCAATGTTGAGATATTACCGAGAAAACAATATCAACACCCCAATCCACCATCCAAGCATCAAGTATTGCACTGCAATCATATTCATCCTGAGGAAAAGCGATCTTAACGGAGTTGCTATTTTTAACAAAAGAATAGTCTGCTTGAATTTGCTCAAAAATTTCTTTTTTTTGCCATCTAACGCATAGTAAAGTGACATCCAAAATAATGGCATCAAACTCTACATCGCGAACATAGTCAGGGATTGGTAGCTGGGTATCATGATAAATATACAGATGTTCTGGCTGATTTGTTCGCAGCGAGAAAACATGCTTAGTTAAAAAATCAGGGGCTAATTTTGGACTCCCAAGACGATGAAGCACCAAAATATTTAACTTACTCAATTAAGAATTGCCTATTACGAATCAATAAATTGCTGATGCCACAATTCAAGACTTAATAGCGCCCAGAGGTTGCGTCCGTAAGTAGTCTGAGAATCTAGAACAGCATCCAGTGATAACCCATCTCCAAGATAAGATCTTGAACGCGCCTTTTGAGAGCCAAGAATATCTCCAATCAACTCTCGAGCTGGGCCATTTTTCTTTAACCATAGATTTAATGGAACTGGGAAGCCCATCTTATCTTTCCGATTCTTAATTACGTCAGGCAAGTTTTCACTAAAAACTGTTTTAAGAAGTCTTTTTAGCTCGCCATTCCTAAACTTAATATCTGCAGGAATGGTTGCAGCAAATTCAATCAAGGGATGATCAAGAAAGGGTACACGAGCTTCGACACCATGGGCCATACTCATACGATCTTCAACCTGCAGGAGTGCAGGTAAAAGTGTCTTAAAATCAAAATGCGTCATTGAGTCAAAGTAAGACTGTTTGCCTACATTTTCCCCCCAAAATATTTGATGAAACTCTTCAAAAGTAGCTTTTTGATTGATAACCTCGGGTGCAAGTATTGCGCCAAAAGTATTAGCTCTATTTACCAAACGCCAATAACGCTCATCTCTCTCACCAAAGAGTCCTTTAGCCCAAAACTCCTGAAGCATTGGCTTATATTGACGAAGTGTCTCTAAACTAGGAATGATGGATTCATACGTCACCAAATAGTTACCATTGGATAACGAACCCTCAATAGCGCCTTTTATGCACTGCTCAAAATAGGCTACTAAATATCGAGCATATCCGCCGAAAATCTCGTCCCCACCCTGCCCACCAAGCACAACCTTAATATGTTTTCCGACCTCTTTAGAAACCATATACTGCGGGAAAGAACCTGGACCTGCAGTAGGTTGATCTAGGTGCCAAATCACCTTTGAAATATTGCCTACAAAATCTCGCTCACTAATATCGGCAACATATAACTGCATATTTTGTTCGTCTGCAAGCGCCTTTGCATACTGTGATTCGTCATATTCTAAACCATCCGTAAAGCGACCATTAAACGCCTTAAAAGGACCAGCAGGTCGCTGTTTACGCGCTAATGACGCTAGCAAACTAGAGTCTATGCCACCACTAACATAACTACCAACCTCTACATCGGCCCTAAGATGCATGTGCACTGAATCATTTACTAATTCTTTGAGGCGCTCAACAAACCAACTCTCAGTATGATCATAGTCAATCTGATAATGTACTTCCCAATAACGCTTTGGCTCAACCGCTCTTGATGAATTTACTAATGCGTAGTGGGCGGCTGGAAACTGCTTAACGCCATCCATCATGGTTTTTTCACCAAGGCAAAATTGAAAGGTGAAGTAATCAGAAAATGCCGCTGTATTTACCGCACGATTATCCAAAAAAGGGAGTAATGCTTTCATTTCTGAGGCAAAATACAATCCATTAGAGGTATTGGCCCAATAGAGAGGCTTAATCCCAAATCGGTCACGTGCCAAGAAAAGCTGTCGATCTTTCGCATCCCAGATAGCAATGGCAAACATGCCACGTAAATGAGACACGCAGTTAGGACCCCATTGCTCAAAAGCCCTTAAGACCACTTCTGTATCTGAGTGAGTATGAAAGGCTGAACCTTTAAGATCGGATTTTAACTCTAGATAGTTAAATATCTCACCGTTATAGACTATAGTATAACGCCCACAATTACTGTGCATAGGCTGAGCGCCACTCTCAACGTCGATGATAGATAAACGGACATGCCCAAGGCCTACGCCCCCATCATTGGAAATCCATTTTCCCGATCCATCAGGACCTCTATGGCGGATTTTTTCAAGACCTAAATCAAGGTCCGCCTCAGATGTTCTATGCCCTCGATTTTCCGTTGAAATGAATCCAAAAATCCCGCACACGTTTTATTTTCCTTTTCTTTGATATTAAATTGCTGGGGAGAAGGTTGATCCTGCTCGCCACCAACCGGACTTATAGATACCAAACCATTCAGATAAGCTGATCCAACGCCATAGCGCCCAAGAATGATTAGCCTTTCCTACTTGATGTTCAGTCCACAGATTCATAACATCAGTGCGGTCATAACCAGATACATCTTGCAAGTTAGGATCCGAGATCCGCTCTAAGGCCCAATCGTGTAATTCATTTCTTAACCAATGGTCTAATGGCGCTGCATATCCGACTTTATCTGCGCGCCAACGGATTGAGTGCGGGACTGTATTACCAGCGGCCTCTCTGAGAACCCACTTTTGCCAGCCGTTTCTCACGTAATACGCATCTGGTAGAGAAATACAAAAATCTACCAAATCATAATCAAGAAAAGGTAATCGACTTTCGCGTGAAAATGCCATGGAATTTCGATCAGCATACCTCAGAAGCATCGGCAGACTGTTGTATAACAAGGCTTCCGAAAGGGTTCTACGCAATCGATATCCGGGCACGGCCGGAGCAACGCCGTTGTTGTAAGGGTAATGAAAGACTGTTGAATCTGGCTTTCCCATTTTTCGCAAGTCCTCGCTTGAATAAGCCACTGATGCATTAAAGCGCCGATGAGACTCTTGAAACTGCCCGCTTGCTATGCGCAAGCGATTATTGAATTTGTCTGACTCCCTCATTGCAAGACTCAAGCGGCCTTGATCCATCAAATCTAATTGATATTGACGATAATAATACTGGTATCCAGCCAGAAGCTCATCAGCTCCTTGCCCATCAAGCAATACTGCTGTATTGTATTGTCGAGCAAGTCGCGCTACGCACCATTGGAGATAAATTGATGCCGACAGAAAAGGCTCTTCCTGATGCCAATGAAGTAACGCCGATTCTTCCGCTAATCGAAAAGGGTCAGGAACAACTTGGAATGAATTAACGCCGGTATGTGAAACTACGGCATCTATCTGTTTTTCCTCAGACATTGTCGGATCATGCGGAAATACCGCAGAAAAAGTGTTCTGAGTAAAGTTTGATTTTCCACGTTCGCGTGATAAATAACCAACAATGACAGAGGAATCCAAGCCTCCTGAGAGGCTCGAGCCAACAGGTACATCCGCACGCAAACGGAGATTAACACTGCGCTGCATAAGCTCAGCAAACTTTTCGACTGCATCCCTTGGCTTTAAACTGTAGTCTATGTTAGTGTAGTCTGGAGTCCAATAACGCCAACGTCGCTCTTGAGTACCATTTTCTCCATACCATGCTGCATGCGCAGGAGGGAAACGCTCAATATCTTTGAAAAAAGTTTGCTCATCATCTTCATACCAAGCACCCATCCCAAAACGGTTTACTGAATCCTCATTAATTGAACATGACATCAGAGGGTGGACATTAATTGCCTTCATTTCTGAAGCAAAAACAACAGTGTTCAATTGTCCTTTACCTATAAACAAGGGTTTTTCACCAAAACGGTCACGCGCAACAAACATACGACGCGAGTTCTCGTCCCACACTACAAAGGCGAACATTCCGTTAAGGCGTGTCAACACGCCCTCACCCCATTGCTGAAAGCCCACAAGCAAAACTTCGGTATCGCTGCTTGTCCTAAATGTATGACCGAGAGCAATAAGGTCTTGCTTTAATTCGAGGTAATTATAGATCTCACCATTAAAAGCAATTCGGAGAGCGCCATCTGCAGATGTCATTGGCTGGTCTGCTGAATGTGACATATCAATGATCGACAAACGACGGTGCCCTAGCGCAATTCGACCAGTATGCCTAATCCAATTCGATCCATTATTAGGCCCTCTGTGGACCAGCCGATCTCGCATAGCCGAAAGCAAGTCCTCTCGAACGGGGACGGCGGGAGAAATAATGCCTACAAAGCCGCACATATCACCAAACTCCTTTACTTAAAAAACGACGTTTTAACGGCGCAAGAGTAACACGGAGGCTATTTGGAAGTCGTAACCAAACCTTCAGACAAATAGAAAGAATAAACAGGCGAACTTGATTATTTTCTAAAATTACAGTGCCGCTCGGAGTATCAATTTGTTCACAATATAGAGAAGATGCTAGAGTTTGCCAGCTTGACAAAGTAGTCAATGGTTTGTCTGAAACAAGACTAATTAACCCTCCATACATACTAACACTGACTGTTTGCCAATTAAATGATTCATTGAAAAATAGGCTAGCCTTGACAGCCATATCTTTTCTCTCAGACTCATTGAATGTTAGCCACGAGATTTTTTTAGCCAAAAGACTTGGTCGCGCGAAATCAGTAACAACTCCACATTTAGCTTTTGTTATGATTTCACGCACATAGTTTGTATCGTTTGCTAATATTGCTAACCCAGCAGCCATATATTGCGATAACTTGTTAGGACAACAATTTATATTATTGGTATTTGAGGGTGGATAAGGGATTATTCCAACATCAAATGACATAGCTTCTCCCACTAATTCGCTCTCACTAACAGGTGGAAGAAATACAACTTCATCATTAGAAAATCCAAGCTCTAAAACTAAACTACTTAACGAGGACTTAAAGTCAGAATCTGGTCCACGTAGAAAAAGCTGTGCGTTTGAAGGAGCACTCTTCCATGCATGCAGCAGTTCTTCGAGCCCTCGATCTTGGGTTAATAATCCTTGAAATAAAAATCTCACTTTTTCATTTTCTTTTTTTTCCCTAGCATCTAAATGAACACTTAATCGACTAAAATTTTGTGCGATTGGTGTGCAATTTGGTATGGAGGAAAAAACACATCCAGTTTCTTTGCTAAGAATTTCTGCCAAACCTGGAGAAACGACTTGACACAAGTCTGCATGTTGTGTCAATCTTTTTTCCATCTCCCGCCAAAAAAGAATCTCAAAGGACTCTGCTCGACTGTCATTTTCAGCCCAATATTCATGTGCGTCGTAAAGTACTTTTGTTCCAAAAACAGCTTTCAAGAGTAGGGCTGAAAGTAATGCTGGTAAATCGGCCGCAATCACAAATTGTAGGCCATTTATCGATAAAGCTGGGGTCGATAGACTTCGCGTCATATTTAAAAGATACCGCAAGTTCCATCGAAAATTATCTAAACGTTTGCTAGATGTTGATGCCCCATAGCGCTCACAAAGAGCAATTTTTGACAATGTTAAGGTTCTCTCTATCTCAAAAAGCTCTCTCACTATAGCCGTGCCTGCTGGATCTGAGCCCACCAGCTTAGCAATCTGAGTCAACCAGGAAGAATCCGCCTCTAATATAGGCATGTCTCCGAGAAATTCTTCCATTCCTAACAACGGGGATAGGTCATCATTGCCTCCAAGTTGCAAACCCATCAGACCAATCGATAACTCTTTTGGCGCACCCTCAGCAATCCAACTCAAGCGTGGATCAAGATGCACTCTGTGAGGGACAAGCAATAAACCATGATGTGAATATTTCTTAGAAAGGGTTTTGCTCTCTAGCTTTCGCCCTTTCTCTTCCAAACGGTGCAATATTAACCGATCTAGACGTTTAACGAATGTCTCAATCCAAAAATCTTTATTCAAGACTATCTCATTGAACGCGCGATTCACAATATTTGCGTTTAAATTCGGATCAAGTACTTGCTGAACAACGTCAGACAAGTTTGAGAAATCTCGATCTAAACTTAAATAGTGTTGTCCAGCAATAAAAATCCCTGAGTATTGCCCAGGGTACATTATTTGAAGTGTGCCACAGGCAGCAGCCTCAAAATGGCGGGGAGATACTTGGTTATATTGAATATTACCCTCTAGATCCTCAAGAGCCTTCAAAAAAAGTTCGCAGTATGTGGGGTCTTCAGATAATGGGCCAATATTTCGCGTTATAGCTTCGGTTCTTTGCCCTAAATCTCCATTTAAATCAAAAATACTGGCCCCAGATTCGACCCCAAGAACGCACTTACATTGAGTCAAAAATTCAAACCAAGCCTCTCCACCAAAGCGCTCCTCCCATCGACTTGATATGTCCAGGTGAAGACCTGATCTAGCAAGTCTGCTATGAACCTCATCCCCAATCTGCTTCTTTTCATAGCACAAGCGACCGAAATCTAATGGTTGAATAGATCCACGGTAACCAATATCAATTGGCCGCTCAAGAGAAGAATTAAGAAAACGAGAACGAAGCGAAGGTGTTATGTATCCCGTTAACATTTGATCAAACTTTACATTCTGGCCAATAACGGCAGAAGGATAGATTTTTTCTAACTCATACGAAGGCAAGCATGTGAGAACAATATCGAATTTCATGCTCGCTATAGCCTTAGCAGTTTCTGTGAATCTGAAATTCTCGTCTTGCTTAAATAAAACTTTAACACCTTCAAAATCGCAAAATTTTGAACTAATTAATGCATCTAAAGATATTAAATTGGCAGGGTTGTAAGCTACAGAATTATGAACAGCAACAATGTCGTATCTTTTCAGATCAATTTCAGGATTTAATTTTAGATTGCCACTATCAAAACGATGGTCAAATAAATTGAGGCATGTGACCTTAAATTCTGAAAATTGCTGAATAGAGGCCAATGTTTCCGGGACAGTGGAAATTCCTCGTGGATCAAAATAACCAAGTAATAACATCCTCTCAGGGCGAAGGCCTCGCGACTCATTAGAGGTGCATGAAAATCCTATTGGATCATCTTGGACATTAGCCACCTTTTAAGACCTCAGCAATCTTTACTCTTACACGGAGCGGCAATATATCGTAAACAATTTGTGATAGATTTCTAACAAAAGAGTTGCGTTTTGCAAGAGAATGAATTTTTTTAAGGGGCGGGATTCCGAATCTCACTAACATTTTTTTAACTAAATTAATGGTAATAGCGTAGACTTCTAATCTCTTCTGGGTCCTTATAACTGGATTGTTTACAAAATTCTGTGGCTCAATATTTGGATTATTTAGAATATCTTGCGCCCAGCCACTTTGGCTATGCATGATATCCATCCCATCATTTTGATTATCTGCGCTATTTAGCACTTCTTCATTTTGATTATCTGTGCTATCTATTATTTCAGCATTTTGATTATGATTAACATCCAGCACTTCTTCATTTTGATTATCTATGATGTCTAGCACTTCGAAACCTTGACCTTTCAAGCTCTCAAACAGCGCATACCTAAATTTTTCCTGAATTACCTGAAGTGAAATTTGATTATTTAGAGTATCACTTGCACATGTCAAACCAAGCGGAATAGCAGGAAAGCATTGTCGAAATTCATCATTTCTGTTTTTAAAGTACATTAATCCATACATTAACTGGCGCTTTACTCTTCGAAGACAGCGCTCACGTATATCCCGATCGACCCCTTCAACGAACTGCCTATAAGAATATTTCCCTGAAAGAATAATATCTTCATAAGCTTTTTCGGTCATTTGCCTTACAAATGAATCATCTTGCAACAGTTTAACCACATGATCAAAATTCGAAAAATCTTTTTTTAATGGAATATAGTGAATGTTAGATTTCACCACCCCTGAATAGTCGCCTTCAAATAGCACCAAAGCAGTTCGTAATTTGATGGCTTCGAATATTTTAGGGGAAATTTGGTTCATTCGAACCTTGCCATCATGCTCCTTAAGAAGCTGATTCCATATTTCGTCGAATTGGAGTGATCCTCTTTGACTGATCTCGTGATTAATTTTCTTGGAAATTGCGCCATCGAAGTCGAAAATATTAGACCCACTTTCTGTTCCTAGCGTTGCGCGTGCTGAGCCAAGAAATTGGTACCATTCATTTCCATATATTCTGTCTTTTTCCTCGCAAGAAATATCAACATTTAACCCAGACTTCTCAGCCAATTCCTTAACCATGATGCCGATTGTGAACTTTTCATGACCTAACCGTCCATAAATAGGTGGCAACGCTCGGCCGCGATAAGCTATTGAAATCAACCGTTCATCTAAGGGCGTCACAAATTTATCGATTTGCTTAGATTCTGGAACATAACCTGTAAGCGTCGGCAAAAATTCAGTTTGGGAAAATCGATACTCGGGATATACCAATTCTCGCTGATCCAGCGGAACACAAGTGTAAACAAGATCAAACTTCAACCGGTCCATCCAAGCGCGGGCACGCTCAACATACTCATATTCGTCTTGAACAAAAAGAATTTTCAATCCAGTGAACTTCTGTAAAGCTACAGCCATATTTTCATGGAGATGGTGTAGCAAAGAAATGCGAATAGTGTAGTGAACTACTACTGCATCAAATAAAGTAAAGTCAATATCCCCAAATAACTTGATGTCAGATTTAATTCCCCATAGATAGGTTGCTGGGATGTAAGTAATATCATTCTCTGAATAACGTTTAAAGGCATCCAAATGTTCTCTAATTGTGCTAACGTGGCAAGATGTCGGATCATACAAGATTGCTATACTAAATGGTTCATCCAAACACCTCTGATGCTGCACTACATCAATTATTTTTGTCGATACCCTTTCAAATCGTTCATCATAAGAGTTATTACTAGCCAATATTTTACGCGCACTTAGCGATTGCAAATCATATCGAGATGAACTTAATTTTTTAATAGCATCTGCAAACTCCTCTGCACTTCTTGCAAACCGGATCACATTTTGAACATCTTGAAATTTTGATAAGGCATCAATTGGTACTGAGACGACAGGCAAACCACAGGCCACATATTCAAAGAATTTCAGCGGGAAAGAGTTTCGTATCCATTGATCCTGAACAAAAGGTATTATTCCAATTTCTGCTCTGAGCATTTCTAAACAGACTAGATCGGGCGTCAATTCTCCCAGAAGCTCCACATTATTAAACTCAGCAAATTTATTTAATCCGTCGGAAGCTACAGATCTTCCCACAATCTTAAATTTATAATCCGGCAACTGCAAGGCTAGATTTTTTAATAATTCATAATCTAGTCGATAGTTGACACCGCCTTGGTACACCACTGTTCTAGTGATAGGACAAATCGAATTGGCGTGCTCTTCTTGAAGATTAGAAATTACCTTAAAGTCACAAGCATTATCTGCGACGATAGATTCGCCGTCATACTTAGATGCGGTTATTAAGTTACCTAGCACAGCATCCGAAACTGCCACCACAAGATCAATATCCTCTAGAAGTTTCTTGACAGAGTTTGATACCACCGATGATTCTGTCTGCATCGCAAACGATTCAGTAAAATAGTCTTCAGTTGCATGGTAAACACGAAGCCATTTTGGCATTACTGATAGCAGGCATTCATAATTAATTGAATCATAAATCCAAACTAAAGGCCTCTTAATTCCCCTTGATCTAAGGAGCTCAATTATTACTTCAACCTCATTCTGTCGGATTGGTGCACTTACATTGACCAAATCTAAATTTGAAATCTCACTTGAGGAAACAATGACTCCATCTTCTACAGCTTTTTGATTCTGAATAAATATTACGGGTACGCTCTTTGCAAACCTAGTGGCATAGTGATAGCGATTACTTCTAGGCTCAGTTTCCCAATTTGACCAAGTCAACATAATCACTGCGTCAAAATAATTCAGAAATGTCATTTGGTTAATCCTAGAAAGCGTTTTATTTTCGAGCGAAGCATTTTTACAAACAGCTCAGCAAAGAGTGCCTCATTCAAAACCTTTTGGTGAAGATCTTCTAGCTTTAGATGAACTAAATCAAGTCTTGCTGTGTGCATGTTAAGTTCTTGATGAATGAAAGCAAGTTCTGTCTGGGTTGCTGCTAATCCTGCTTGGGTCGAAGCAAGTTCTGTCTGGGTTGCTGCTAATCCTGCTTGGGTCGAAGCAAGTTCTGTCTGGGTTGCTGCTAATCCTGCTT
>Ga0209188_1000370_pt1 | contig 45365 bp, 36 predicted proteins | sample C_130625_EF_Meta_FD_187307 | JGI IMG/M metagenome (GOLD analysis project Ga0209188, IMG submission 187307) | Freshwater microbial communities from Lake Croche, Canada to study carbon cycling - C_130625_EF_MetaG (SPAdes) (version 2) | ecosystem: Environmental > Aquatic > Freshwater > Lake...
GGTGGTATTGGTGAGAATTCTGTGCATATTCGCAAAGAAGTTTTAAAAGGCTGTGAGTGGCTTGGGGTGGAATTAGATGAAGCCAAAAATGCTACAGGACAAACCGTCATATCTACTGAATATTCAAAAGTTTTATGTTTACGCATTCCGACAGATGAAGAAGGAATGATTGCGGCACATACTTTAGCCTTATCCAACTTCACAATCATCTAGTGATTCAAGAGATTTTTATTCAAAAAACATGTTCCATGCAATCGATGCTTACAATCATTTATTGTTAGCCTAATTTCACTAACTACAGTACAAATTTATTACCTTCTAAATAATATAAAAATATAAAATTTAAATCATCCCTATAATGTATTTAATATAAAGCTTTTGAGAACTACCATTTCATAAGCCTTAATAATTATCAGAATTCTCTTTAAACAATCAATTTTCATATGAGACTAACTAATATGCATTAGTCTAGACCGATTACCCTTATAAGTTAAATATTAACTATTGCTTCTACTTTGTATCAAATTTTTATAATCGAAGACATTCATTCATGTTCTACTTAATTTTTGCATCAATTGGTATATTTACCGGGTTTCTGATGGCATTATTTGGAATTGGCGGGGGTGCATTTATAGTACCCGCATTAGATGTTGCCTTTCAAATAGCTCCTAATTCAACTCACCCACCATTTCAATTAATTGTCATTGGCAGTTTATGTACGATTATTTTAGGCAGTGCGCCCAAAGCTTTTGCTGTATTAACAGATAAAACTAAATCCAAAAAGATAGCACTTAGTTTAATTTTCAGCGCACTACCCTTTATTATTCTGGCAAGTTTCGTAGCAACTAAACTAACCGATAATCATCTTCGGCTTGGTTTCTCAATAACGATTGTCCTAATTGGACTATGGACTTTATTCGGCAAAACACCTAATGAAAAATCCTCAGGCCAACCTATTCAACCAAAGCTATACCAGCTCATATTCACCGGAGCGCTATCAGGAATCTCATCTGTTTTATTTGGACTTGGTGGAGCAACTATATTAATGCCATTATTGACAATGTGGGTAGGACTTCCGATTTTGGTTTGTCTAGATTTATCGATATTATTTGTCTTTATAACCTCGAATGTAAGCTTAGTTTTCCTAACTATAGCCTGGTTCAAGGTTCATGAATTGGGTAGTATCGCTCTAAGTGATGTGGGCTTAGTTTTAATCTTAGGCATTTGCGCAGCAATCACACAAATTATTGCATCTAAAAAACTAAAAAAAATGAATGGCTCAGTAAGAAAAATTCTTTTGGGATGTTACCTCATTGCATTAGGTATTTGGGTCACTGCAAATATTTACTTTTAATCCTCGAGCTTAACAAGGTCTAACAGTTTTAATCTCTGGACTTTACCCGACGGCCCTCGTGGCAATTCATCCATGAAAAAGATGTGCTTGGGAGTTCGAAACTTACCTAATTCTTTTTGGCAAAAATCTTTGATTTCTTGAACAGTGCATATTGCACCTTGTTTTAATATGATGCACGCCATAATCTCCTGTCCATAATTTACATCCGAGATTCCAACAGCTGCAACATCTAAAACGGCTGGATGCTTCAATATACCCTCATCTATCTCTCTAGGAGCTATATTTTCACCCCCCTTAATAATTAACTCTTTTAATCTTCCGGTAATGAAATAAAAACCATCATCATCTCGCATGCCTAAATCACCAGTTTTTAACCAACCTTCAGCATCAAAAGTCTTTAAAGTTTCAGGTTCGTTTTTATAGTAGAAATGCATTACGTTTTCGCCTCTTAGGCAAATTTCACCAACTGAATGAACCCCAAGTATTTGTCCTTGCGCATCAATAATTTTTGCTTCAACACCACAAGGCAAGCCTGGGCTACCATAGCGACGTCTGACATCATGAGGGTTACAAAAAACCATCGACGCAGATTCTGTCATCCCCATACCTTCAATAATAGGAATCCCAAATAAATTCTCAAACTCCTTATGATGCTCTGGTGGAAGCGGTGCAGAAGCAGATCTACCAAATTTAATTCCCTGCAAATCTTCTTTATTTGGTGTCGCAACTCCACTTTTCATTGCATTAATTAAATAAGCAATAATAGTCGGCACCATATTGATCCAAGTGCAACGATAATGGATAGCGTATTTCCACCAATGCGTCACAGAAAATGAATGGGGAGCAACAACTGAACCACCCGATACAAAAGGAGTGATAGTTGATATAACTTGGCCATTGATGTGATAAATAGGTAATGAACTGAGAACAATATCAGCTTCACTTAAGGAATGCCACTTTGCAAGACTATGAGCCGAATGCAGAAGATTGGCGTGGGTTAATAACACTCCTTTGGGTTGGCCAGTTGTCCCCGAGGTATACATCAAAAGCGCAGGATGATTTTCCTCTCCCTTAGGGAAATCACCCGCCTCATAATGCATAAAATGTCCGTGTGGAGAATCAGGATCAAGCTCAATCAACTTGATTTTCCGCTGTGCTTTTTCTAGTGCCGCAAATATGTTTGACTTATTATCTGGAGAATAAAATAAGAGTTCAATCTCACTATGGTCTAAAACCCAAGCGAGCTGATCTATAGGTGCTAATAAATTCAAGGGGGTGATCACTCGACCACAAAACATAGTCGCCAAAAATACTGTCGTTGTTTGCCGACCATTTTTCATATAAAGACCAATATGTCCGCTACTAGAAATCCCTTCATCATCTAAGTAAGTTGCAAAATGTCTTGCTTCTCTTGCTAATTGACCATACGTCAATACTGAATCAGTTTCAGGTGCAAACAAAAAAGGCTTATCCTTTTGCCGTGTTTCCCAATCGAGCAAAATATCGGTAAGGTGGTTAAGTGACATGGCTAAAAAAGGGAATGAGCAATTGAGGATCCTTGACTGACAAATTTCACGATTGTGAAAATTTACTAAAGTATTGCTCCAATAATTCCTCTACAGTAGGGACAATTTCAGGAATTGGACGGACCACTCTTGTGATATTTAAGTAATGACGATAATGCATATTTTCTGAAAAATTATTACGCCCCCAAGTACCACATCCCATCGAAAGAGAAAAGGGTAAGCCATTATCAAAACTACCGCCAGTTGCAATAGCATGTGCTTGATTAATGATCACTCTGGCAACAGGTAATTTTATCGCTAGTTGACTAGCGCGAGTCTCCATTATCTCTCCCTGATTTGTATGAAGTCCCACAGAATGGCCGGCCCCCTGATAGGCATAAACTTGATTAACAATATCGATTGCATGCTCAAAGTTTCTTGCTTTCCAAACAGTTAATACAGGGGATAATTTTTCTCCTGAAAAAGGTGCCGATGGACCAAAACCATCTTCTGCAACCATAAAAAATTTTGCTTCTTTTGCTTTAGGATGAGATAGGTTTGCATACTCTGCTATAAAAGCAGCTGATTGAGCAGTTACAGCAGAAGTTAATTTGCCATTATGAAACATCACTTTTTCTAAGCGATTTTTATCCTCACTATCCAACATTACACCACCAACCTGTTCCAATGCAACAATTGCCTTTTCATATACATCAGCGAGTAATACCAAGCCATTTTCACTCGAGCAACTGGTAGCATTATCGAAAGTTTTCGATTGTGAAATTTTGTTAGCAGCAAGACCTAAATCAGCATACTCATCTATGATCACAAGAACATTACCAGCTCCGACGCCAAAGGCTGGCGTTCCTGATGAATAAGCCGCTCTAATATTCGATTGCGAACCAGTGGCAACGACTAAATCAGCAAGTTGCATTAATTCATGGGTCGCATCTTTTGTTATTGGCGGAGATAATACTTGAACTAAATCTCTAGGGGCTTTCACTTGATCAAGCTGTTGATATACAAATTCAAGCAAGTGCTCACAGGTTGAGTGGCCCTTAGGAGATGGTGCAATAATAATAGCGTTACGACATTTCAATGCATTTAAAATTTTATTCATTGGGGTCGCGCCAGGATTGGTAGATGGCGTTATTGCTGCAACTACACCTACAGGTCTTGCATATTCTGTCAAACCGGTTTTTGCATCCTCAGCGATGATTCCAACTGTTTTGGCATTTTTTAAATCCCGCATAAGTCCCAAGGTTTTTCTGTAGTTCTTTTTAAATTTATCATTTACATTACCCAGGCCAGTATCTTGAACTGCAAGGGTTGCTAACTCTTGATTTCGGCTTGGTTTTAAAATCGCCCAAGCAACAGCCTCAGTGACTAAATCGACTTCTTCTTGAGTGTAGTTTTCATATATTTTTTGCGCGACACGAGCGCGCTCAATTAAGTTTTTTACGGCTGTCATTTTTCTTCACTTGATTTCTAAATCAATTCCTCACTCAGGTTTAATTTTGGCTTCTTTTACTACACGTTTCCATTTTACGAGTTCTTTTTTTACGATTGCTCCTAACTCACCCGGGGAACCACCAACCGCCTCAGCTCCTTGACCTAAAAGTTTTTCTCTTACGACAGCGTCTGCTAAAACCTTATTCGTTGCAGCATTTAATCTATCAATAACGGATTTGGGAGTTCCGGCAGGAACAAACATTGCATACCACGAATCGACCTCAAAATCTTTAAACCCCATTTCTGCCATAGTGGGCACATCAGGAAATAATGGCGATCTTTTCACTGTAGATACTGCCAAAGCATTTAGTTTTCCTGCCTTCACAAAATTAGCTGCCGCAGGGATAGAAACATAAAGCAATGGTACCTGACCTGCCATAACATCACTCACAGCAGGACCTCCTCCACGATAGGGTATGTGAGTCATAGAGACGTTTTCATAAATAGCCATCATTGCTCCGGCCAAATGCCCAGGAGATCCGTTACCCACTGATGCAAATGAAACCGTGTCTGGTTTTGATCTTGCTATTTGAATCACATCCTTAACTGTTTTAGCTGGAAAGTTTGGGTTTGCGACCAAAATTTGCGGTAATGATGCTAACAACGTTACTGGTAGGAAATCTTTTTCAGTATCGAAATTTAATTTTGTATAGATTGCTGGGTTAATCGTATGAGATGATAAGGTAAATAAAACTGTATAACCATCAGGTGGTGATTTTGAGGCAATATCTGTTCCTATAGAACCTCCAGCGCCCCCACGATTATCAATAATTATTTGTTGCCCCAACTCTTGACTCAAAGGCTCCTGAAGAATCCTTGCAATAACATCTGTTCCACCCCCTGGTGGATAAGGCACAATAAATTTGATCGGTTTAGTTGGCCAAGCTTGACAGTGGGCTTGAGGCATCAGCATCAGTTGTGTCATGAACAACCCTACCGCAGAGATTATTGAAACTAGATGACGAGTTTTCATCATAAACTTGCTCCCTCAATAAATGGTTTTTCTCTTTAAATCTTTACTCATAATGTATATTAAGTTAAGATAACTCTTCTCACTAAATGGAACAAGATGTTTCGTATAGGTAAAAATACTAGGTATTTATTTAAAATTAACTGAATTCGTTCCAATAGAGTGAACATTTTCATTTAAATATTAAATTTTTACAATAAAAAGATGGAAAAAGACATTTATACACATCCAGAGACAATCAAAAAGGAAAATGTCAGTGAAAACTCTTCCCTTCTCAAAGGAGTTGTCATTCTAGAGGCTTTGGTGAGTTTGAAACAACCTGCTACTCTCGCACAACTGATGCAATTAACGGGTATGCCCAAAGCATCTTTACATCGAACTTTAGCTATTTTTGAAGAAGCTTTATTGGTCTCAAGAGAGCCTGGGGGAAGAACCTATGCCCCCGGTGTGAGATTGTCTCATTTAGCAATTAAAACTTTGACACATGACAATGTTGCCTCCATTCGACATACGATCTTACGTAAATTAGTCTTTGAACTTGGAGAAACATGTAATCTGGCTGTATTAAAACGCGGAGAACTTTTTTACCTTGATAGAGTCGAAGCAAACTGGGCTCTGCGTCTTCATCTTGATCATGATCAAGCTATTCCGGCGCATAGTAGTGCTAGTGGCAAACTTCTGTTAGCCTTTAAGTCTTCTGAAGAGCGATCTAAGATTCTTGAGAACTTACCTTTAGATCAATTTACCCATAGAACTATTACTGATCGTAATCTTCTCGAGTCTGAACTTGATCGCATAGTCTCTACAGGTTATTCGGTTGATAATGAAGAATACGTATTAGGCGTTTGTTGTGTTGCTGTACCCGTATTTGATCTAAATGGTGAAGTCGTTGCTGCAATTGCTGTACACGCAGCAACTGCAAGACTACCACTAAATCAAGCTATGGAGCATATTCCAAAACTTAAACAAGCATCTGAACAAATCTCTCGAACTTTTAGCTAACAATAAAAACTATGCTCAAATTTTTCTCAAGTAAGCCTATACATGACCCTATCCACAAACAGGCGTCTGCTGATGAAATAAAAAATACTACATGTTATATGTGTGCATGTCGTTGTGGTATCCGTGCGCATTTGCGTGATGGTGAATTAATTTACATTGATGGCAATCCAGAACACCCTTTAAACAAAGGCGTAATATGTGCAAAGGGATCCTCAGGCATCATGAAACAGAACTCCCCTGCACGTCTAACGCAACCATTACTCAGAAAACCTGGGAGTAATCGTGGTGATGGTGAGTTCGAAACAATCTCATGGGACCGGGCATTTGAGTTACTAACAAACCGACTTGAACACATCAGAAATACGGACCCTAAAAAGTTTGCTCTTTTTACCGGTAGAGATCAAATGCAAGCTTTAACAGGTTTGTTCGCTCGTCAATTTGGCACCCCAAATTACGCTGCTCATGGTGGATTTTGTTCAGTCAATATGGCTGCCGGCATGATTTATACCATTGGCGGGAGCTTCTGGGAGTTCGGTGGACCTGATTTAGAAAAAGCCAAACTTTTTATTATGATTGGCACTGCTGAAGATCATCATAGTAATCCAATGAAGATTGCACTATCAAAATTTAAACGTGACGGTGGGCGATTCATTTCAATTAATCCTGTCAGAACTGGTTACTCAGCAATTGCCGATGAATGGATTCCCATCAAACCGGGAACAGATGGTGCTCTTTTTATGGCTCTTATGCATGAGCTTATTCGACAAGAAAAATATGATGCCCCTTTTTTAAAACGTTATAGTAATTCTGCTCAACTCGTTTGCTTAGATCCAGGTCCAGAGGAAGGACTATTTTTATTTGATCCGACATCGGATCCTGTCAATGTTGATTTACCACATAATAAATATATTTGGGATGAACACTTACAATGTGCAATGCCTTGCTTTACTCAAGGTAGTTCTCCGGCATTAACTGGTGAGTATGTGATGGGGGCAGGTCCCCATGAAGGAAAAAGAGTTGCACCAGCTTTTGAACTATTAAGAAAACAAGTGTTACTTACTACTCCCGAATGGGCAGCTGAAAAGACTGGTATCTCTGCTGAGAGAATCCGTCAGTTAGCAAAAGAAATGGCATATGCTGCATTTGATCAAGCCTTTGAACTGCCGATCCAATGGACTGATTATTGGGGTGAAGAACATTCTTCAGTGACAGGCAGACCTTTAGCATTCCATGCAATGCGAGGACTTTCCGCCCACTCCAATGGTTTTCAAACCACCCGTGGCTTGGCCGTTTTAATGTCTCTCTTGGGAACCATCGATCGTCCTGGAGGATTTCGTCATAAAGCCCCTTACCCAAGACAAGTGCCCCCCAATGTTAAGCCACCATCTTCAGAAAATGACATAAAACCTAATACTCCTTTAGCTAAATCACCTTTAGGTTGGCCAACTTGTCCAGAAGACCTATCGCTAGATAATGATGGTAATCCTCTCAGAATTGATAAAGCTTATTCGTGGGAACACCCTCTTGCTGGACATGGTTTAATGCACAATGTCATCAGTAATGCTGTAAAAGGTGACCCCTACCATATTGATACATTAATGATTTTTATGGCTAACATGTCCTGGAACTCAACAATGAATACGGTAGAAGTTCGAGAGCATCTGAATGCCAAAAATGATCAAGGTGAATTTAAAATTCCATTTTTAGTAGTTTGTGATGCGTTTCAATCAGAAATGGTGGATTTTGCTGATCTAGTTTTACCAGATACAACTTATCTTGAGAGACATGATGTAATGAGTATTCTCGATCGACCTATCTCTGAATTTGAAGGCCCGGTTGATTCCGTTCGTATTCCAGTATTAGAAACTTTAGGTGAATGTAAACCATTTCAGGAAGTTCTTATCGAGTTAGCTTCCCGTCTAAAATTTCCCGCCTTCGTCAATGCTGAAGGTGGTCGCAAATTTACTAATTACGTAGATTTCATTACTAATTTTCAAACCAACCCAAACTCTGGTATTGGCTTCTTATCTGGTTGGCGTGGCAAGGATGGCGATAAATCACTAAAGGGTGAACCAAACCCTAATCAATGGCAAAAATATGCGGAGAATAATTGCGTTCACCAATTTCATTTTCCCTTAGAGCATCAATACATGCGAAATTGGAATAAAGGCTATCTAGACTTTTCTAAAGAAAATGCCCTACGCCAAAAAAATGATCCAATTATGATCGCAGTTTATTCTGATATTTTGCAAAAATTTAGATTATCAACGACTGGTAAACGCCCGGGAGCAACACCACCTGAGCATCTAAAAGAAAGAATATCCAAATATTTCGATCCACTTCCATTTTGGTATCCTCCGCTTGAAGATGAGGTCACAGATTTAAATCGATTTTCTTTCAATGCAGTAACTCAAAGACCAATGGCAATGTACCATTCATGGGACTCGCAAAATGCTTGGCTTAGACAAATCCATAGCCATAACTATCTATTTATAAATTCTGACGCGGCAAAAAAACAGGGTATTGCTGATGGCGCATGGATTTGGATTGAGTCTCAATGGGGCAAAGTAAAGTGCATGGCAAGATACTCAGAAACTGTTGATCCAGGCACAGTATGGACATGGAATGCTATTGGTAAGGCTGAATCAGCCTGGAACTTATCCAACGATGCAGATGAATCTAAAAAAGGGTTTTTACTCAATCATTTGATTACTGAGGAATTACCGATGCAAAACTTTAAAGTTAGTAATTCCGACCCAATTACAGGTCAAGCAGGATGGTACGACGTTAGAGTGCGTGTCATTCCTGCAGGAGAAGACGAACCAAAAGAAGTTTGGCCCCAATTTAAAGCTCACCAAGTCCCTGGGATGATTTTCAATAAAAGGACAAAATAATGAAACCAAATAAACAACTAGCCCTCGTTATTGACCTCAATGTTTGTGTCGGATGTCAAGCCTGTGTGACCTCTTGTAAAGAATGGAACACATCTGGTTCAGCAGGTCCATTAAATGATCTAAATGCCTACGAATCAAGCCCTAGTGGGACATTTTTTAATCGTGTCCAAACATATGAATCGGGTGTTTTTCCAAATTCGCAAACAATCCACTTTCCTAAATCTTGTTTGCATTGCGAAGAACCTCCTTGTGTACCTGTATGTCCGACAGGCGCGAGTTATAAACGCAAAGAGGATGGCATTGTCTTAGTCGACTATGATAAATGTATTGGCTGTAGTTATTGCTCCTGGGCTTGTCCATATGGTGCTAGAGAACTGGATCAAGAACGTCAGGTAATGACAAAATGTACCTTATGTGTGGACAGAATCTACAGTACAACTCTGCCGGAATCTGAAAAAAAACCTGCATGTGTTTTGGCATGCCCTACAAGTGCGCGAATTTTTGGCGATGTGCATGACAAAAATTCAGAAGCCAGCAAAGCAATTCAGGAACGTTCGGGTTATACATTAATGCCTGAATGGGAAACTCAACCTGCCAATCATTATTTACCCCGTAAGATTAACGAAGATATCCATAGCCAAGGTGATCAAAGATAATGCGACCACAATTTTCAATTATATTTTTTACAACTCTTGCTGGAATGGCGCAAGGTCTTCTTTTAGGTCTTATCCTTCTTAAAATATTTGACGCCTTCTTGCCTGGAGATTTTGTCATTCAACTAGGATTACCTGTTGCTTTTTTTCTTTTATGTTTGGGATTGTTTGCTTCTTTTTTCCATCTAGGACATCCAGAAAAAGCATGGCGGGCAGTTATGATGTGGCGAACTTCTTGGCTCTCTAGAGAAGTTATCGCTTTACCTTTATTAATGACTATCGTAATGGTGATTTACTTCACAACATCATGGATGGAAGTTCCACTGTGGCTCTGGTTTGTCCTTCTACTAGCAAACCTATTTCTGTGGCTTTGTACAGCAAAAATTTATCAGTCGATTCAATTTATTCAAGAATGGTCTCACCCAAGTACTCTATTGAATTTTATTTTTTTAGGAATTACGTCTGGTTGGATTTTGATGGAAATTTTAATATTACTATCAAATAATTTACCTCAAAAAATACCATTTTCGATTTTCTCGACTTTAGCGCTTCTGTTTTTATCACTAGCTTGTTTGCTTAAACTATGGACATGGAAAAGAAATAAGGGCCTTAAACCGAAGTCCAACCTTGCTAGCGCAACTGGTATTAAAGGAAACAATATTCGACAAATTTCGATGGGATTTATGGGGGGAAGTTTTAATACAAGAGAGTTCTTTCATCATCAGTCTACTTATTTCATTCAAAATATCAGAAATATAGTACTTGTATGTGCCTACCTTTTACCATTCATTTTGATTGTTATTTCTTTTTTCTTACTTCCAACAATGATGCTAGTGTTAAGTTTATGCATCCACTACGGAGGACTTATTGCAGAAAGATGGTTGTTTTTCGCAGAAGCAAATCATCCCCAAAATCTCTACTATCAAAGAGTTGCTTAATGATCTAAGGGTCACAAGTAGGAAAAGGCCATCCATTGCCTTTTCCTTTGAAGAATGACTTATACGTAATCTTTATATTTTTCCAAGAACCTGACTGGCTTAGATAACGCATCTCTGCGGAATGGGTCACCTAATTCTCGTGTACACATAATTTCAATGACACAAGTTTTTCCCTCTTTCATCTGCAAATCAACCGCTTTTTTGAGGGCAGGTCCTACTTGATCCAATTCATCAACTACAATCCCCTCAGCTCCCATCGATTTAGCAATTTCGGCAAAACTAGGATTATCTAACTCTCCAGCAACAAAGCGTCGATTATAAAAATCAACTTGATTTTTCTTCTCAGCACCCCATTGACGATTATGAAACACAACTGCCGTAACTGGAATCTCATGTCTTACTGCTGTCATGATTTCAACCATACTCATAGCCCAAGCACCATCTCCAGCATATGCGATTGCAGGGCGATCTAACGCTGCTGCTTTGGCGCCAATAATCGTGGGTAATGCATAGCCACAATTACCAAAACTCATTGGTGCAAAAAAACTTCTCGGTTTTTCAAAACGTAAATAACTATTCGCTACGGAATTAATATTGCCGATATCAGTTGATACCATAGCATCGTTAGGCATTGCTTTTTCTAACTCACGTAACACTTGACGCGGGTGTAAGTAGTTTCCACCGAAAGGTGTTTTCTCTTTTTTCTGTTCCTCAATCATGTCTAAACTAAAGGAATCTCTCTCATGCGTCCATTCATCCAACTCTTTTTCCCAAGCGGCTTTTTCTGCTGCAATGACTTTGGCCCTCTCCGTTTTTGTTGCTGAACAAGCTAAAGTCTTCTCGCTTAATCTCTTCGTCAATGCAATTGCAGCAGCTTTGGCGTCACCACAAATCCCTACCGATATTTTTTTAACCAAACCAAGCATTTTGTTATCAGCATCAATCTGAATAATCTTGGCATTTTTAGGCCAATAATCCATGCCGTGTTGAGGTAATGTTCCAAAAGGTCCTAAACGCGAACCTAAAGCCACTACAACGTCGGCTTGAGAAATTAATTTCATAGCTGCTTTAGAGCCTTGATAACCTAATGGACCACACCAAAGAGGATGACTTGCTGGGAAAGAGTCATTATGTAAATAACTATTAACCACAGGCGCGCCAAGTAATTCTGCAAGCGCTTTACATTCTTCTATTGCATCTCCCATAACTACTCCACCCCCAGAGATAATGACTGGAAATTGAGCATTAGCTAACAAACTTGCGGCGTCATCAAGACTTTTTTCACCGCCAGGTCCACGATCCAAACGATTCGGTTGTGGAATTTCGACCTCAATCTCACCATAAAAGAAGTCTCTTGGAATGTTCAACTGGGTCGGCCCCATCTCGGATAAAGCTCGGTCAAAACAACGGCCAGTAAATTCCGCAATTCTTTTAGGGTTGTTAACGTGACCTTGATATTTGGTAAATTCTTCAAACATAGGTAATTGGTTTGCTTCTTGAAACCCTCCCAAACCCATTCCCATGGTACCTGTTTCAGGGGTAATGATCACTACTGGACTGTGTGCCCAATAGGCAGCAGCAATTGCCGTAACACAGTTACTTATTCCTGGGCCATTTTGTCCAATAACAACACCATGACCGCCACTTACTCTTGCATAGCCATCTGCCATATGAGCAGCACCCTGTTCATGGACAACAGGAATCAATCGTATTCCTGCTGGAGCAAAAATATCCATCGCGTCCATAAAAGCTGAACCCATAATACCAAAAATATCCTTCACTTTATTTGCTGCTAAGGTCTCCACAAAAGCCTCAGAGGGTGTCATCTTTTGTGGGCCTGCAGACACTGGATTATTTTTATTTACTTCAGACATTATTTATCTCCTATTAAATTCTATTAGATGGAACATTTTGTTCTATAATCTTCATAATAATATCTTGCTTTTGAGAATGTCAAGCAACAGATGCTGAAAATGGGAGTTTTTTTTCAATAATTTAGGATAAAAAAAGTCATCAAAATGCAAGCAACGCCATCAGCTAACACTTCACCGTCAAACCTACTAAAAAAAGTTACTTTGCATACTGCATTCCCAGAGTGTTCTAAGTTTGCGAACTTTGAATTACCTTGTTTTACAGAAAAATCTGACTTGGTCCCAAGCGTAGATTCAACTTATCAATTCAATCCAGAGGCAACTGTAGCGATTCTCTCTGGTTTTGCTTTTAATCGTAGGGTCTTGTTACAGGGGTTACATGGAACAGGCAAATCAACTCATATCGAACAAGTAGCAGCACGATTAAATTGGCCATGTCTTCGAATCAATCTTGATGGTCAAATCACTCGAATGGATTTAATTGGTAGGGATATTATTGCTCTAGACGAGGGAAAACAAATCACACGGTTTCAGGAAGGTCTTATTCCTTGGAGTTTGCAACGTCCGATTGCTCTGATTTTAGATGAGTATGATGCCGGGCAACCTGATGTTATGTTTGTTATTCAAAGGATGCTAGAACGTGATGGTCGTCTTACCCTGCTTGATCAAAATAAAGTCATCTCCCCTCATCCACAATTTCGTATCTTCGCAACCAGTAATACTGTTGGACTCGGAAATTGGAATGGCCTCTATCAAGGTACGCAGGTTCTCAATCAAGGTCAAATGGACCGCTGGGACATTGTTGCCTCGCTCAATTACCTCAAACCAGATGAAGAAATTAAAATCCTTCAGGCAAAGACGCCAGAGGTCTCTTTTGAGCAATTACAGCAAATGATTAACTTGGCAAATTTGACCCGAAAAAGCTTTGAGGCTGGTGATATTTCAACCCTAATGTCTACTAGAACAATTATTACTTGGGCAGAGAATTGGAGAATTTTCAAAGATTTTCAATTTTCTTTCGCACTTGCATTCTTGAATAAATGTGAAAGTGATGAAAAAAAATTAATTGCAGAATACTATCAAAGATGTTTTGCTGAAGAGTTCCATATCCCACTAGATTAACCTTTTGGATTAATTCCTCTTGCAAAATCAAGATCATATCGAAATTCAACAGCAAGAAATTTATAGTGCTTTACTACGTTCTCTTTCTGGAGAGAAAACTGCTCAAATTCGAGATTGGCAAGTCTTTGTGAACTCTGTTCCTTTCGGCAACCTATCTCCCCACTTATCACTAAAAAATATTCATCAAGATTGGTCTAACACGCGTGGCGTCATTGATGGTATTGCACTTCGTTTAAAACACTCTGATCAAAGCATCCATCTTGCTTTATCACCGTCCAGTCAAGTAGAGTCTTTTATTTTTGAAGTACTGGAGCAAATTCGAGTGGAAAGTTTATGCCCGAGTAATTTAAAAGGTATGCAACAGAATATCCATTCTCAATTTAGGGCATGGTTAGATCAGTTTTCTAGTCGTGGGGGTGTTGAAGGAAGTATTGGACTTTTAATCTTCTCCATCAGTGCAATTGTATGGATGAATCTTCACAGTGCATCAATCACTCAGCTTCAACAAGATATGATCGAAGCAACTAGATTGGGTCTTTCTCAGCATTTAGGACCATTGATCAAGCAATTGAAATTAAATAAAACTAACCAAAAAGAATACTCGAAGATATCGCTCCAAATTGCAAAACTTGCCGCAACTTTAATTGAAGCTGAATATAACAATTTCCCCAGTCTTCGGACTAAAAGAAAAAATCAAATTAGTAATCTATTAAAAATTGAGTGGATACCACCACAGAATCATCATGTAGCAGAAAATTCTCTTGGAACGGGTGTTAGTCGAAATGAGAGTTTTAAATTTTATAAAAACTATAAAGGAAATTATAAGGTTTTTAATAAAACTTATGATTCGGAAATCAAAGCTCAAGAAAAAATCAGAATCAAACAACTAGATGAATATCTCAAAATTCTAGAGGAAAATCTATCTCAACAAATCATTCCTTGGAGTAAATTATCTCGGCTCTATCAGCAAATTTTTATCTCTCAATCCTTCAAGCGATGGCAAACATCTGAAAGCGAAGGTTTAATTGATAGGCGATACCTTATTCGATCTGTCACTTCTCCATTACAACCAATGCTATATAAAACTCGCTACCCTCGTCAGTTCATGAATACAAAAATGACGTTGTTAGTCGACTGCTCAGGTTCCATGAAGGAGCAACGTTTTTTAACAGCTATGTGTATAGATTCTTTGATTCGGATCCTCGATCAAATTGGTATTCAAACAGAGGTTTTGGGATACAGTACAAATGCTTGGCATGGTGGCAGGCCTTTTAAGGAATGGAAAAAAAAGGGATCACCACCAAGCCCGGGTCGCTTAAATGAAACAGCTCATTGGATTTTCAAAGATTTTGCTACCAGTTGGAAAAAATCTAGAATCAGTATTGCGACTTTATTACGTCCAGAAATCTACGCAGAGAGTCTAGATGGGGAAGCGTTACTGTGGGCCACTGGAAGAATGCTTCAACAAAAAAAATCGAATCATTTAAATCATTTAATTTTATTTTCTGATGGCTGTCCGATGGATCGAGCAACTATCGAAGCAAATGGTGAAGATTTTCTAAAGGACCACCTAACTGAAGTAATTTCATGGTGTAATGCTCTACCTCAGTTCAATCTCATGGGGTGTGGGATTGGTCAAGAAATGCGCACCAACTTTCAGCATTGTTTAAGTTGGAATACAGATGAAGGCTCCGTTAGTAATATCCTATCGAATTGGGCCTCGGAGTTAAAGCTAGCGGTTTAAATTCTAATCACACTTTTTAAACTTCTAAGCCCACCATCAATGGGATTTTTATACTAATCCCCTTTGATTTTATTATCTGAAATTAACTTACTATATTTTTTCGTCTCAGCAGCCAAAAAAGCCTTGAACTCATCCTGAGTATTGGCGACAGCCTCAACGTTCAGGTTGGCAAAATTTTCTTTAATCTCTGGATCTTTCATGATAGAAATAATTGCATTGGAGTATTTTTCTTGAATTGCCGGCGGAGTTTTAGCAGGTAAAAATATACCCCACCAAGTGAGAGCCACAACACCATTGAAACCTTGCTCAGCAAATGATGGAACCCCTGGAATAAACTCAGAGGCTTTTGGACTTGTTACCGCCAAGGCCCTTAATTTTCCAGCTTTGATAAATTGCGATACAGGATAGACATCAGAAATCATTAAATTAACCTGTCCACCCAGTAAATCATTAATTGCTGGCACAGTTCCCTTATAAGGAACTTTTGTCATTTGGATCTTTGCTTCACGCATCATTAATTCAGTCGCAATGTCCGAAATACTTCCTGGTCCACTTGTAGCAAAGTTAAGAGTATTAGGTTTCGCTTTTGCTGCGGCAACAAGATCATTCAATGTCTTATATGGTGAAGATTCTGGAACAACCAAAACACTAGTGGCAACAGTTGTTAACGAAACAGGAATAAAGTCACGCTCCATATTGAAGTTAACTTTATTAATCAAAGGATTGACAAGAGATGGTCCAAAATTACCCAACACTATGGTATAGCCATCACCAGGTTGTTGGGCTACATACTCCATCCCAATAGCACCACCCGCACCGGGCTTATAGTCTGGTATGACGGGCTGTCCCCATAACTTACTTAATTTATTGGCAATGGTTCTGGCAATAATATCTGAACTTCCCCCAGGAGGATAAGTAAGCACAAACTTAATGGGCTTATTAGGAAAGTTCTGCGCAAAAACAGTCCCCGATGATAACAGTATGATAACTACCAGAAAAGAATGTAAATACTTGAAGAATCTTAAATTAGTCATGAAATTTCCTCTATCAATTTTTTGAAAAACTTCTTAGAGCTGCCTTAATTCACTTAAAACTGATCCTGCACCACGTTTAATAAATGCCTGATCTGAACCTACTCCAATAAATCGTATTCCCCAATCCCGATAAACCTTAGCATCTGTTTGACTTCCCGCTAAAATTCCCACTGGCTTATCAAAACTACGTATCTTTTGGGTTAAATTGTGAATCATATTTTGAACCTCAGGAGCCGCTGGATTTGCTAAAAATCCCATCGATGCAGCTATATCTTGTGGTCCAATAAAAAGACAATCAACTCCAGGCATCTGCGCAATTTCCTCAATATTTTCGGCACCTAATAATGATTCTATTTGGACAATGACACAAATCGAATCATTAATGTTTTGAAAATAATCACTTTGTAAGCCAAAACGATTACTTCTAGAAGAAACTGAAACACCCCTTATACCATCAGGAGGATAGCGCGTTGCACGAACGGCTTGCTCTGCTTGCTCAGCTGTCTCAACCATCGGTATCAGAAAGTTATAAAAACCAAAATCTAATAACCTTTTTAATGTAACTGAATCATTGTGATCTGGCCTAACAATTGCAGCGGCAGGTGTGCCGTTTAGAGCCAATAATTGCTCAACAAAAGTTCTGTAGTCATTGGCACCATGCTCGCCATCAATCAAAACCCAATCAAAACCACTTAATCCAAGAAGTTCTGTAGCCACTGTTGACCCCATAGAGGCCCAACCTCCATAAAGTAACTCATTTTGAACTAAGCGTTTTTTAAAAAGATTTTCTGTTACTAAAGTGGTATTGGGAGTAGTCATTAATGATCTCTAATATTTAATAAAAATGTTTCTAAATTAATTCTAGTGGATTGATTTTGACTGGACTCACGGCATGCCTCAACTAAACCTAATATCTCAATGCCATAGTTTGCATCAAAAAATTGGTGGTTTTCACCTTGGATCATTTTTCCAAATAACTCTAATTCTGTTTGGAACATATTCTCTGGAGGTAATGAATAGGATGAGGCATCTTTTATCGAACTTCCAGTTTTTTGAAAAATTAAGCTTGCACTCTCATGGATTAACTCCGGAGCACCCCATTTCGTTTGATCCATTTTGTAATGCATGAGGCCTTCAGTGCCAATAACTCTTACCTCAAAAATACCAGGTGAAGTCCAAGAACTGACTAAAGATCCAATTGCGCCATTTTTAAAAGACATATTAATTGCCCATTGATCTTCAACTTCAGCACCAACAGGAGATTTTCTGGAGGATAAAGCACTTACCTCGGAAATTTCTCCACCCAGAAAGCGAAAAACATCAAACTGATGAATAGCAATTTGACTCAAGCATCCACCAGGTGCCTTTGATTGATACCAACGCCAATTTTCTGGCGTAAGAGTAAGAGCCCTCTCATTTGAAAAATTACCCTCAATGAGACAAATGTCCCCAAGTACTCCTTTCTGAATTTCTTCAGAAATAATTTGTATACCTGTTAGCAATTTAGCAACGTGCCCAATAAAAACTTTGACCCCAGCTTGATCGCAAACTGCTTTTAAACTAAAGGCCTCTTTTAAATTGTTCGTAATTGGCTTTTCAATGTAAACATGTTTCCCATACTCAGCACATAATTTCGCATATTCAAAATGTAATTCATTCGGCACTGTCAAAATAACCCCATCAATAAGCGGGTCACTTAATAAGTCCTGCACTGCGTGAACACAGGGAATTTGATGTTGTGCAGTAAACTTTTCACGGGTTTCAAGTGATCGTGAATATGCTGATGTAATTTTTATTTGGGATGAATTTTTACTAGCTTTGGTTAATACAGTTGCCCATTTTCCTAAGCCAATAATTCCTAAATTAATCATCTACAGACCTCCCGATCCACTAACACTCAACCCACCACAAACGTACAATAGTTGGCCGGTAATAAATCCATTATCAGGCGATAAAAAGAAACTAACACTTCTTGCAATATCCTCAGGCTTACCCAGACGTTTCACTGGCACACTCTCAATCACAAATGCTCGACGCTCACTTCCCACTGGGTGTCCCCTTGTAAAAAGTTCAGTTTCGACAGGGCCTGGGGCGACAACATTCACGGTTATTCCAAATGGCGCAACCTCTAATGCCAGGCTGAGCGTCAAACCTACTACCCCCATTTTTGAAGAGACGTAAGCGATTCTTTCGGTTTTACCTAAAATCGCACGAGATGAAATATTTACAATCCTGCCAAATCGATTCTCTTTCATCTGTGGTAAAAAACCTTGGATCAATTTAATTGGAGCTTTTATGTTTAACTGCCACACGGCATCTAAATCATCCTCAGTAACTGCCTGAATACTACCGGGGCGATTGACCCCTGCATTATTTACCAAGTAACCCACTTGATATTTCTGGATTATCTCTGCAATAACATCATCCACCGCAGATAGATCATATAAATCCACTTCAAGAAATTCAATTGGATATTTATATGCACTTGACTTGGAAAATTCAGGTGGTCTGCGTTGTAGGGTTAAAACCCTTCGACCCTCAAGAGCTAACTGGTGAGCAGTGGCAAAACCTAAGCCAGCGCTCGCACCAGTCACAATGGTTACATATTCATCCATAACATTAGCTACGCTCATAAATAGTCGACTTTTTTCCACTCTCCCGGATTTACAGAGACAACATTTTTACTTTTTCCTGAACGTCTATCCGCATAGATTCGACCCTCTTTCATCACCATTTGAATATTCTTTTTTTCTTGGAGGCAGCTAATATTTTTTGTGGGATCACCATCAATGGCTAATATGTCAGCATACTTACCTACCTCAATACTGCCCAGATCTTTTGCCACTTTAATTGCCTTAGCTCCATTAATGGTCACTGATTGCAATGCTTCCATGGTCGACATACCAAGATCTACGTAAATAGCCAATTCTTTTGCATTGGTACCCATCTCTGGATCAAACCCCATATCAGTTCCCATCGCAATTTTGACACCAGTTTTATGCATCCGCTGAAAAGTCTCAAAACAACTCGATTGGATAGACTTCATTTTATTGATAACAAACATGGACGTTCCTTGTAAGCGTCTCATTTCAATCGCATGATCAGTTCTATGTAGGAGCGTTGGCGTCATATAAACTTCAGAACCTGCAATCATATCCGCAGTTTCTTGATCAGAAAAAACCATATGTTCAATAGTGTCAGCACCAGCCTTGAGTGCCATTTTTTGTCCTGCTGGAGTAAAACAATGGACTGCAGCTATCTTATGAAAAGCATGCGCCTCATCCACAATCGCATCAATTTCCTCCTGAGTCATATTACGAATATCCGGTTCTTCTTTATCTGTTCCACCACCACCTGTTGCGCAGGTTTTCACAACATCACAACCAACTAGCATATTTTGTCGTGCTAATTTTCGTAATTCCCATGGTCCATCAGCGGTTTGGAATCCAAACCTTTGCATTGCTCGGGGATTAATCAAATCTAAATGAGAACCTGTGATAGAGGTAAAGCCACCAATAAACATTCTTGGGCCTTCGATAATTCCAGCATTAATTGAATCTCGAACAGCACATAGATGGGTTGTCATTAATCCTCTACTAGAGGCTAAACCTAGATCTCTCAATGTAGTAAAACCCATATCAAAACATAATTGAGCATGAAATAATCCATACATTTGTTGTAACTCAGGTGTAATTTCCCACTGAGCAACACGATAGTTATGGAAAGTTAAACAGTTAAACATCATCGTATGTAAATGACTATCAATCATTCCAGGCATTAATGTCAAACCAGAACAATCTGTAATCTGAGCGCCCTCAGGAATGTGAACTTCCTTATCAGTACCAACCTGGATAATTCGTTTGCCTTGAATCGCTATCACAGGTGACTCAATAACTTGACCTTTAATAACATCAATTAATCGTGCTCCTTTGATGTAAGTTACAGGCCCTTCTTGTTCTGGTGGCACATATTTTTTGTACAGTTCTCCCACTTTAACTCCTTTAAGAATTTGAATGATTACTACTAAAAGACTCCGCTATTTTTAAAAAATTCTGATAGGTATCTGGATTAATAAGGGCAACTTCCTCCTGTTCAGGTACGTCAAAATCAAGTAACTCCAAAGAGCGCTCGAATTGTTTTTTAATAGGTCCTTTAGAAATCACCACAAAACGTGATGATTGATCTTCAGAAGGCCATTTTTCAAGCTCAAAAGGTTCGTGAACAATAGTTTGAGTCGCATGTAATGCAACAGGTTTGCCGCCAACATTTAGGATTGCTTTCAAGCGGAGAATATTCTCTCCTTTCATGGTCGACAAAAGATTCAACCAAATCACAAAGCTATTCCCACTAATTTCACCCTCTTTTTTCAAAGAAAAAGTTTGTAATTGATTACTGTTAGACAACAAGGAAATTCCACCACTTTGGATAGGATGTAAACTTCCAGAAGAATTCGCAGTCTCTTTTTGTATTAATCTTCGATTAAAGATTAATTCCTCACTACTATTTATCCAATCGATAAACGAAGTTTGATCTTGGTGGGGACTTTCTCCCAATATTTCATCTAGATAAATTTGCTCAACAAGGCCGTGATTTACCTTAACTATGGGTGAGCCTGGATTGATCATTCGAACATGCTCAGTTATCTCATCTATTGATAAGCTTGCTGGTAAATCTGATTTGCTAACTAAAATTAAGTCTGCGATTGCAATTTGTTGTAATGACTCTAGATATTGGGATAATTGCAATACCAGTTCTTTACCATCAACAACGGTAATGACTTTACCCATAGAGAAATAAGTTGTTATTTCACGATCACAAATAATCGATTGTAGTATTGGTATCGGATTAGATAACCCAGTGGTTTCAATAATAATACGGTCAAACTTTGAAATTTTTCCTGATACTAATCGGTGTTGAATATCGTTAAGCGTTTGAACTAAATCTCCACGGACTTCACAACATAAACACCCGCCCTCTAACAAAATGATATTTTCTTCAGGTTGCTCTATTAATAAATGATCTAAACCAATTTGACCAAATTCATTCACAATCACAAGGGTATTTTTGAATGACTCGTTTTTAAGCAATGCATTGATAAATGTAGATTTACCGCTTCCTAAAAAGCCTGTGAGAATAGTTACTGCAATTTTGTTACGAAATTCCATGTTGTCTCTTTAATAGTGATACTCATTTATATAGTAAATTTTTTAATTTTTGATTCATCAACTTCAACACCTAGGCCAGCTGCTCGGGATAGTTCTATTTGTCCACCACTTGCGATGATAGGCTGTTTTACTATATCCTCTGCAAGGTAATGATTCGTGACACTTATCCCCCAATCTAAATTAGGTAAAACAGCACCAGTATGTAACAGTGATGCTGCAGCGATAGAGGATTCTGCAACTTTACATGCTAGATTGACAGACAATCCTATAGTTTCGCAAATTAATGCCGCATGAATAACCGATGTAATACCGCCTAATTTGATAATTTTCAAATTAGCTCCCTCTATTGCACCTAATGAACTTAAGTTCATTAGGTCCTCGATGGAAGTAATCGATTCATCACCACAGATTGGAATCGAAATCTTTCTTGCCACTTTTGCCATTCCGCTAGGGTTATTACTCCGCAGAGGTTGCTCAAGGAATAGTAGCTTCTCAGACATCACCTCTGAACAATAGGTTATGGTGTCTATATCACTTAAACCCATATTTGCATCGGCACACAATATGGCATGTTTGCCAAGATGTTTTCTAAGATTGATCGTGTGTGCAATATCTTCTTCAATCGGTCTGACACCCAACTTAATTTTAAAAAAGTTAAAGCCATTTTTTTGCTTCTCTAAAGCATCATTTAAATCCTGATCACAAGTACCGCTTCCTAATAAGGTCATCATTTGAAATTGATGACGCTTTGCTCCTCCAACCAAATCAAACACGGGTACTTCTAAATACCTTCCACAGACATCTAATAAAGCACATTCCACCGCACATTTTGCTCCTGTATTTCGGTATACCTCTTGATGAACGCGCTGCATAAGTAGGGGATGCTGTAAAGCATCCTGACCCACGAGCAATGGCGCAAAATAATCCCTCACAGCAGCAACCATTCCCGGAAGCAAATCACCGGTCATAGTAGGTGCTGATGCTGATTCTCCCCACCCTACTAAGCCATTTTCTGTCTCAACACGAACAATTAAGTTATAAGCATTTTCAATGACAACTCCCGCCATATGCATGGGCTTTTTTAGGGGTAAGGCAACCGGTATAGCTTCTATTTTTTTGATTATTAAATTAGGATTTTTTGACATTTTTTAATTTTAAGGTTGACTATTCATTTTTAAGTTTTTTGCAATTTGTACCCAACGATTTACATCTGCTTCCAAATATGCCTGCGATTGGGAGGGGCTCATTGGTAAGCCTATTGCTCCGACGTTGGCTAAAGTGCTCTGAAAATCTGAGCTCTTTAAAATCTGTAAGATAGCAGCTGATAACTGTTGAGTTATAGCATCTGGTAAATTTTTAGGGGCAAACAATCCATACCAAGATCCCATCGTAAAGTTTGTGCCACTTGCCTCTGCAATAGTTGGCATATCAGGCAATATATTGGATCTTTCTTTACTTCCTATTGCAATACAATTTACCCTACCTGCTTTCATAAATGGAACTGCAGACGCAATCGAATCATAGGTCATTGAAATTTGACCGCTGATTACATCAGCCATTGCAGAAGGTAAGCCTTTGTAGGGAATATGAGTGGCATCGATACCAAGAGCTGTTTTCATGGCCTCAAAACCCAAATGAGGTGAACTTCCAACTCCAGAGGAGCCAAATGTAAGTTTGCCTGGATTTTTTTGAGAATATTGAACCAATTCTTTGATAGACGTTATACCCAATTTTGGATTTACACATACCAAATAAGGGGCATCACTAAAAATAGCAATAGTAGTTAGATCTTTTATAGGGTTATAAGGAATATTTGGAATGGTTGCAAAGTTGGTAGAATGCGTTCCAGTTGTACCTAACAGCAAGTTATAACCATCAGCTTTACTCTGAGCAACATATTGCACTCCAATAACCCCAGATGCACCCGTCTTGTTATCTACAACAAATGGCTGTTGAAAAATCTCCGATAATTTTTGAGAAATAACACGCCCCATAAAATCAGCACCGCCACCTGCGGTAAAAGTAACGACAACCTTTACTGAACGATTTGGATATTCTTGAGCGTGCAAATGCATTGGTGCAAAAAAAACTAAAATAAAACTTACTATTATTTTTAGATTTTTCATTTTGCGGAAATCAAATAATAAGAAATTAGTTAGCATAAGATTTTTAGATTTAATTGACCTATTCTTTTTACAGATTGCGGGAACTTTTTATAAAACCTAGAAAAATTGTATGTCAATAACAAATATAGATAAAGTAAATATTTTTTATATTAAGTATAGATACTATCTATGTATAGATGGCATCTATACTAATACTTTATAAATAGTATTTGCCTTAATTTCGAAAAATGTTTACCTTCTAAATACATAAAAAAATTAACATACTAGTTCATCATTAGGGGAAAAAATGAGAGTTGCTCCACTACCAAATGCTTTAGGGGCAGAAGTTTTTGATTTAGACCTCAGCAAGCCAATCTCTGCAGAAGACAAACACAAACTTATCGAGGCGTATAACTTTCATCTCCTCTTACTTTTTCGAGATCAACACATTCAAGACGATCACTTAATTTGTCTTGCAAAATTATTTGGCGAAATTAAACTCCCTCCTGCAGCTCATGAGCGCGCTGGCATTCAAAAAAGTGATGCGCGTGAGGAAATTACCGTTGTTTCAAATGTCAAAGTCAATGGTATTCCTATTGGTGAATTAGGTGACGGTGAAGTGATATGGCATAGCGATTATTCTTTTAAAGAAATTATCGGCGGAATGCGCGTGCTACATGGTTTAAAAATACCCCCTAATGAGGCTGGTGGTAAAACCGAATTCGCTAATATGTACCTAGCCTTTGATGAACTCAATACTGATTTAAAAAATTATGTCTTTGGAAAATTAATTAAACATGACATTGCTTATGACACCAATCGTGCATTACGCTTAGGGGCAGAGCCGGTAACTGATCCAAGTAAAGGGAAAGGGCCCCTACACCCCATTGTGTCAACACACCCAGAATCGAATTGTAATTCTCTCTTTTTAGGACGCCGTCTTGCGCATTATATTATGGGTGAGAGTTTATCTAACTCAGAAAAAATACTCGATCAACTTTGGGAGCACTCTACTCAAGAAAAATATATCTATCGCCACGAGTGGAATGAAAATGATATTGTACTTTGGGATAATCGATGCACGATTCATCGGCGCACGCCTTTTGATTCATCTTATGATCGTATACTTCATGCTGCACAGGTGGAAGGTCATAAACCTTTTGAAGCAACTAATTCCAGAGATTTAGCTGCCCATCCTAGAGGTTCATTTTCCACACAATGATGAAAATTTGGGGAAGACCTGCTGCCTATAATGTTCAAAAAGTTCTTTGGGCTTGCGATGAGTTGCAATTGAAGTATGAAAATATAATTGCTGGGCAACATTACGGGATCAATCGCGAACCATACTTTTTAGAAATGAACCCCAATGGTCGAGTACCAGTAATTCAAGAACAAGACTTCATTCTCTATGAGTCTAATGCCATCATTCGTTACCTCTGGGAAAAATATGGCTTCCTAAATCAAGCAAAGTCATTAGAAAATTGGGCAAAGCAAGACTCGTGGATGGACTGGACTAGCGCGACATTGTATTACCCTTACTTCCGCGATTTCTATCTCTACACCACACGCACTCCACATACAGAACAAGACCCAAATAAGATTGAACAATTGCTCAGTCAAATCAATCCACACCTTGCTATCGCAAATCAACAATTAAGTAAATACAACTATATCGCTGGTAATGATTTTTCCATGGCAGATATAACTTTTGGAGTTTTAGTCGATAAGTGGGAACGCATTAATATTAAAAATCAAGAATTTATACACATTACGAATTACTATGAAAAGCTTCTTACACGAAGTCATTTTATTCATAATGTTGTTCATTTTTCATTGAATGCCATTTAATTAAAAGGAGAACTTGCGAGTCATGTTAAGAAACCATCTACTTTTCTTGAAGATCATATGTATAGTTTTCCTGAATAACGCAAACTTGATACAGGCCAAGGATACCTATCCTAATCAACCAATCAAAATGATAGTTCCATTTCCAGCAGGTGGAGCGTTAGACTCTGCAGCGCGAGCAATCTCTGATCCATTGTCCGATAAACTGAAGCAAAATGTTGTGATCGACAACCGACCAGGAGCTGGGTCAAGACTAGGTACAGAAATTGTGGCTAATGCATCAGGCGATGGTTATACCCTACTTGTAGCTACTCCCGCCTCTACAACGATGGCACCACTGCTGATCAATAAATTAAATTATTCTCCGGAAAAAGATTTATTACCTCTAATGAGGATCTCTGAAATTGTTAATATTATGGTAGTTCCAACCTCTAGAGGTATTGACAATGTAAGTGACTTTCTGGCTTGGGCAAAAAAATGGAATGCCCCCATTAAATATGGTAGCTCTGGTGTTGGCTCAGCAGATCATCTCATTGCAGAATTTTTCAAACAAACTACTGGTTTGAATTTAGTTCATATACCCTATAAAGGTGGTGGTCCTGCCATGATTGATCTTGCCTCTGGTGACATTGATGTAAGTTTTACAACTTACGCAGCAGCAAGCGCTGTCTTGAACTCCGGAAGGATTAAGGCAATTGCTGTTTTAACTAGTTCTCGCCAACCTTTTCTCCCTAACTTGCCTGCAATCAACGAGACTATTCCTGGACTATCAATTAGTAACTGGGCGGGTATTTTTACACCTAAAAACACCCCTTTAGAAGTTCGCGAAAAACTCTTTAAGGAAATTACAGAGATATCTAAATCTGCAGATGTTAGAGCTAAACAAAATAAAGCCGGACTCGAAGTAAGTTTAAGTAATTCAATTAGTGAATTTGAAAAAGACCTCCGCGAGGAAAAAATTCGTTGGTCCAAAATCATCAAAGAAGCAAATATCAAACCAGAATAGGAACATCAAGATGCTCGATTTTCAAAATCAATGTGTAGTGGTTACAGGATCAGCAACGGGAATTGGTGAGGCGTGTGCATTACAACTAGCCAAACAGGGTGCCAGAGTTGTAGTCATGGACTTTAATCAAGAGGGTGCCGAAAGAGTTGTAGCACAAATTAAATCTTTTGGAGGGGATGCTATTTGCGCTGTTACTGATTTAAATTCTTGGGAGGCAACACAAGCAAAGATCAACGAAAGTGCTTCGACAAAACTAGGTCTTCAGGCTGTCATTCATTGTGCAGGTGGCTTTCCAAATTATGTAAATTTATTAGACTGCCCAATTGAAGCTTGGGATCCAGTCGTGAATTCGAATCTTCGTTCGATGTTTTATCTTTTAAAAGCTTCAGCGCCTATCATGATGCAAAGCAATTATGGTCGATTTGTAGCAGTCTCAAGTATGGCAGCACGGAGTGGTACTAATCCTAACCCACCTCACTATACTGCGGCTAAGGGCGGAATGCTCGCATTGACTAGACAAGCAGCCAAAGATCTGGGCAACTATGGAATTACAGTAAATGCGGTAGCGCCTGCTAATGTGCAAACACCTAGAACAAATGCAATCAGAAGCCCTGAACGCTTATTACATATTCAAAAAACTACCCCCTTAGGGAGATTGGCCGAGGTAGATGAAATCTCTAATGCGATTATCTTTCTAGCTAGTCGAGAGGCTAGTTACGTTACAGGTATTACGATGGATGTTAATGGTGGCGCAACAATGATCTAAGCATTAGGCATATTTGATTTTCTTTTTTTGGGATCTTGTTTATATTTAGTTACCAGCATATTTTTCAAAACCTCAGCAGCTGGAGAGAGATTTGTATTTTCTCTTTTAAAAATTGCAACTGTTCGAGAAATTTCTGGCTTAATGGCAATTGCTACTAGTTTTTTGTGATTCACCATCATGCGTTTGGTCATAATAGTCGATAGATCAGAATCTCCAATAGTCTCCAAAATTGCATCTATTGAATTCATTTCCATTGTTATATTTGGCTTAGTCATCATTTCGAGAAAAGCCATATCAATTAATCTGCGAGATAAATATTCTACTGATAAAAGCGCTAGCTTCGAAGTAGCTACCTCATTTAAAGAAATAAAAGGAAGCTTAGCAAATACATGACTCTTCGAAACAATTAACATTAAATCTTCACGAAATAATTCTTCACTCTCGATCATTTCCGTCGATACTGGACCATAACCAAGACCAAAGGAAATATCACCATCTCTTATTTTGCGTTGCATCTCCCCGGTAGGTAATTCGATTAGCTTTACCTTAATGCCAGGATATAACTTTGAAAAATCAGCCAATATGGGTGGCAACAAGTTATTTGTAAAAGCAGAAATAGCACCAATCACCACATTTCCAACCTGAAGGCCATGATAGCCTTGAATCGCAAGCTTGCCGTCCTCAATCTCTCGAATAATACGATTGGCATAGGCAGCAAATATTTCTCCTGCACCTGTTAATCTTATAGTGCGTGAAGATCGATCCAACAATTCACAGCCTAACTCAGACTCTAACTGACGCATTTGATGAGATAAAGTAGGTTGAGTTACAAAGAGCTCCTCAGAAGCTTTTGTAAAACTACCTAATTTAGAAACTGCTAAAAAGTATTTGAGATGACGAATTTCCATAGCCTACTACTATAGATGAAAACTATAAAAACTATTTAAAATATATTCTTGATGTATTCTACATTAAGAGGTATTTTATAAATTCTATTAATTAAAGTGAGTTTAATTTTGTCCACAGATTTTCTGGTACAACTTTGTGAATTAATCGGTCAACCCTTCGTTCTTACAGAGTCTTCTGATCAAAAAAAATATGTTAGCGATTGGTTCGGAAGAGCCTCTGGAAAAGCGATTGCTGTTGCCAGACCATCATCCACTCAAGAAGTTGCCAATATTGTTAAGTTATGTCAAAAATATCAGATTTCAATTGTTCCTCAAGGTGGTAATACAGGTCTTGTGGGGGGTGGTTTGCCAGACAATAGTGGTAAGGAATTGGTTTTATCCCTTGAAAGAATGAACAAAGTCCGAACCATTGATCTAATGGGCAAAACTATCACCGTGGACGCGGGACTCATACTAGCGAATTTACACCAGTCCGCGAAAGAACATGGAATGGAATTTCCACTCACTATGGGCTCACAAGGTAGCGCTACGATTGGAGGAATGCTATCGACAAACGCTGGAGGTACTTCAGTTGTTCGCTATGGTAATGCCAGAGATCTCTGCTTAGGATTAGAAGTTGTCACTGCTGAGGGTGAAATTTGGAATGGTCTTAGAACACTTCGAAAAAATAATACGGGGTACGATTTAAAAGATCTTTATATCGGCGCAGAGGGAACTTTAGGCATCATTACCGGCGCAGTTTTAAAGCTGATTCCAACCCCAAAAGTAAAATTATCAGCACTACTGAGTTTAGAATCACCTAGTGCAGCTATTAGTCTTTTAGAATTTGTTCAAAATAAGGCCAATTCCCAACTAACAGCATTTGAATTAATATCTGATACTTGTCTCTCTTTGGTAGATCATTATTTCCCACAATACTCTTATCCTTTTGCCTCTAAAACTCCTTATTGTGTTTTATTGGAGATTAGCGATACTGAAAGTGAGACTCATGCCTTTGATTTACTCAATAGTATTCTCGAAGAGTCTATCGAAAAAGCACTGATTACTGACGCCATCATCCCACAATCTATCATGCAATCAAACCGGTTTTGGGAAATTAGGGAACATATTCCACTTTCTCAGGTTGAGGATGGAAAAAATGTTAAACATGATATTTCTCTACCAATATCTTTGATTCCAACATTTTTAGAAAAAGCGCGCCTTCAAGTACTAGAGGCTTTCCCTAGTGCTCGTATCATTGATTTTGGTCACCTTGGTGATGGCAATATCCACTACAACGTAGCAGCACCTCTTCATACTGACCCAGAGGAGTTTATGCAAAATAAAGCCACTATCAATGACATGATTCATGAACTAGTACATGATATGGACGGCTCAATCTCTGCAGAACACGGTATAGGTGCGAATAAAGCTCATGAACTCGTAAAATTCAAGAGTCCTATTGAACTCGAATTGATGCGTCAGATTAAAAATAGTCTAGATCCTAGAGGTATTTTTAATCCCCATAAAATATTGCTCTAAATCGCCTACCTACACTTTCCAAAATTTAGCGATTTGAGTTTGATCAACGCTAGGTCCTAAAAGATTAACTGAAGAATTTAATATTTCAAGAGTCTTGTCGAGAAGCGGATGTTTACTTTGGGTCTGTAACGCAATTGCTCTAGCAATATTTAAATCTTTTTCTAAAAGCCCCATTGCCATCCCCGAGTCATACTTTTCAGTAAGAATTTTAGGTATTACTTTTTTAATGATTGGATGGTTTCTTCCGGTACAAGTCTCTATGAGAGACTGTGCCATGACGTTCTCATCAATCCCAAAAGACTTCCCAATTTGAATTGCCTCAACAACATTCATCATCGCAGCTGCATTTATATAATTCGTCAAGGCCTTCATAGCATGACCTGAACCGATGGGTCCACAATGCGTTACCGAACGCCCCAAGGCTGAAAAAATTGGCTTACATCGCTCAATAATTTGAAGATTGCCTCCAGCCAAAAAATCTAGGGTAGCATCTTTAGCAAATGCGACCCCTCCCATAACGGGTGCATCTATAAAATTGATGTTTAACGCCAATAAATCCTGATATGTCGCTTGGGTATGACTTGGATTAGCCGTACATAAATCGATTACAACGGCATCCGACTGAATAAATGACTGTACTTGATCTTTTCCAAATAATACCTCTCGAAGGATCTCTCCATTAGGCAACATGCTTAAGATGAAAGGCGCTCTTCTAAAAAAATCATGTAAAGATTTCTCATGAATGGCACCATTGTCTTTGGCTATTTGAATATTTTCAACAGCTTTTGAATCATAAACATGAACAATAAAACCAGCTTTTAAAAGATTCATTACCATGGGTAAACCCATGTTTCCTAAACCAATGAAAGCAACGGATATTCCTTGTGTCATTTCTAATTAATTATCTTATCGTATGGCAAAAATTAACTTCAAAGCACCGCAAAACTATTTCCATGTTTTTTCTATGAATGAAACTACTGTATTGAATTGTATGCCAATTAAAACGTCATGTATTTAAATTGCAGGATCAAGTTAATCACAAGCATTGGAGCTTGTAACACTTAAAACTATAACTCTTATCATTTCTAGTGAGAGTTTTTAAGGTCTCAAACATTTTATATCGGACAGATACTTCACAATTTTAGGTATATGGAGTCCCAACTAATACTATAGAAGTAAAGTACGAAAATGGATTCACAAATATGATTTTGGTAATGATGCTTGTTCCTTTTTTAAATTTGCTATTGCTAAAGCAGTATTGGAAATATCAACATCTATCTTATGAATTAAAAAACAGGTTTATGGCCACTTTTATTAGCACTTTTATTGTTTAAATGACTTGTTATTAACGTAGCGTTTATTTATATTTTTTAATGTTAATCTGAGATTCAAGTAATATTATCCAGTTGAAATAAATACTGTACATATTTTTCTAATAAAAGGGAGTTGTTTTAATGCAGAAAATAACCGTAACGAAATTAGCCGATGCTCTTGGAGCCCAGATTTCTGGGGTAGACCTTACAAAACCTTTACATGAAGAAATTGTTGATCAGCTTAAAGCAGCTTGGAGTGAACACTTAGTATTAAGATTCAGAGGACAAAAGTTAACTGATCCCGAGCTTCTTACACTAACTCGTCACTTTGGCGAAATTGATCCTCCAGGGCCTAATCCTCAAGGGAAACCTTATTTACCTGAGTTCCCTGAGATTAATGTAATTTCTAATATCAAACAAAATGGTGAATCTATCGGTGGTCTCGGTGATGGAGAGGCCGTTTGGCATACAGATATGACCTATATCGAATCTCCACCAAAAGGCGCCTTCTTACACGCCCTAGAAATACCTCCTTCTGGAGGAGATACAAGCTGGTCAAACATGCATTTGGCTTATGAAAATCTTTCAACTGAGTTAAAGGATTTAATTGCTGATAAAAAAGCTATTCATGATGCCACCTATAACAGTGCTGGTTTTATGCGAAGAGGAATGTCTGAAGTTACTGATCCTAGGCAAGCACCGGGTGCTCACCACCCTCTAGTAGTTAAACATCCTGTCACTGGACTACCATCTCTATTCCTTGGTAGACGACGTAATAGCTATATTATCGGAATGGAATTAAATGAAAGCGAAGAATTGCTCAATGAATTATGGTCACATGTGAGCAATCCTGCATATTGCTTTACCCAAGTTTGGCAACTATATGATCTTATGCTTTGGGATAATCATTCAACGATGCATCGCCGTGATAACTTTGATCCCAATTCAAGAAGAATGATGCACCGCACGCAGATCAAAGGTTGTTCTTTACCGAAATATCATTAAAACTGGAGTAAATTTGAATTCGACTATTACAAAAATTGAAGTTTATGGCGTTGCAGTTCCTTTGGTAGGCCCGGGATTTAAAAATGCTTACGTCACAAAAACAGTTCAAAAAAGTGCAATTGTAAAATTAACTGATACAGATGGTTTTATTGGGCTAGGAAATATTGATCCATCCCCCGGTTACTCTGCAGAAACGATCGAACAGTCATTGGCAGTTTTAAAAAATGTTTTGGCGCCGGTAGTTCAGGGTTTAGACCCTTTTAACATTCATGAACTCCTTGAGAAAATGAATCGAACTGTCGACCAATTCTATGATGCTAAAGCAGCTATCGAAATGGCTTGTACTGACTTGATCTGTAGGCGACTCGGAATACCTGTTTATACGTATCTTGGAGGTGAGCAAGTAAAAGAATGTAGATTCAATGCTTGGATAGGTATTCTACCGCCAGATGAGGCTGCAACTGAAGCAAAGAAATGGTTTGATCAGGGTTTTCGATCAGCTAAAGTCAAAGTTGGAGGTAATATTTCAGCAGATCGAGACCGAATCGCGGCTATTCGAGAGGCAGTTGGGCCTAGTATGAGTTTAAGGGCTGATGCTAACGCTGGCTACTCAGTTGAAGATGGTATTGCACTTGCAAAGTTATTAGAACCTTTTAATATGCAATTACTAGAGCAGCCTGTTGCTGCAGAAGACTTATTAGGAATGGCTAAAGTGCGAGCCTCAACAAGTATTCCAATTATGGCTGATGAATCGATTATTGATTTTGCTAGCTTAATTTCGGTTATTAAAGCAGATGCTGCTGACATCGTGAAACTCAAAGTGATGAAACAAGGTGGTTTTTTAAATACCCGAAGAATGTTAGAAACTGCAGCAGCGGCCGGATTAAAAATTGTCATTGGACATGGCTTTGGTTTGGGTATTAATACGGTAGCAGAAATTATGCTCGCTGCAACAAGCCCTCATGTTATCGAGGGATTAGAATGCGTTGGTCCCTTAAAAACATCTGATGACATAGTCACTCAAAAACTCGATTTGAGTCACGGTTCAATCAAACTACCAGGTGGTCCTGGACTTGGGGTGGAATTGGATTTAGAAAAAATTGAGAAATATCAATTTTCATAAAGATAAATAATATGAAAATTATCAAATTTTTTATACGAATTCATCTTTTAATTTGTTTTTTGTTCACTCTATCTCTTGCTTACGGTCAATCAAATAAACCACTAACTATTTTGGTGCCTTTCGCAACAGGAGGCACTGTTGATATTGTCGCTAGGCAATTAAGTATAGATATTGGTCAAATACTTGATAAGCCTGTCATTATTGACAATCGTGGTGGTGGTGGTGGCACAATCGCCATTGCCGCACTTGCTCGATCAAAACCAGATGGTGATGTAATTTTAATTGATCACATGGGAATAACCTTTGATGAAGCTCTTTATGACAAGCTTCCCTATGATACGAAGAAGGATATTGCTCCAGTTGCCTTTATAGGAGTAACTCCAAATGTATTAGTTGTTTCAAACAAATTACCTGTTAAAAATATCAAAGAATTTATTACCTATGCTCAAGAACATCCTAATGAAATCAATTATGGATCTGGAGGCATCGGCAGTGCTGGCCATATTGCAATGGCAAGTTTGCAAGCTGCAACAGGCACATCAATGACTCACATTCCCTATAAAGGTTCTGGGCCTGCAATCACCGATCTAATCAGTGGGCAAATTCAAGCTATGTTAATGACGATGGCTTCAATCAAACCTTATATCGACTCTGGAAAAGTTCGGGCTTTAGCGACTTCGGGTAAGACACGCTCAGCTGCTTTACCGAATGTGCCAACTATTGCTGAGTCAGGAGTAAAAGATTTTAATTTCACGCCTTGGTATGCGGTTTTTGCTCCAGCGCAAACGCCATCCTCTACTCTGGATAAACTACATCAAGCTGTCAATGCGTCTATGCAAAATCCTTCTAATAAAACTAAATTAGCTCAACTTGGATTAGAAGTAAGTCCGATGAAACGCAGTGAGTTTCAAGAAATCTTCAACTCCGACCTAGAGCGCTGGGGAAATATTATTCGTAAACTAAATATTAAAAATTAAGTTCAATTTTTAGATAATATGCTCGATTGGTTATACCAATTGATTCAAATAGTTTTTAATGTTGAAATATCGCAACTTCTGGTGAATATTTCAACACCCAATGTCCAGCGTCGTTTTATTTTTTCACAAAGTCTTATTGAATTGAATAGAGGTTCAATTCATCATGGTCTAGCTGCGAAATAAGTCCAGTCTCCCATTCAAGGTAACGTCGAGCAGCATCCTTGTTTCCATCATGCCTATCATGTACAAAAAATAAAAAATCAATGCAATCATGATCTGGTGGAATATTTTGGGTAGATATAGTTTCAAATTCTTGCGGAAATTCTGAGCCCTCTAATTCATATACCTGAACATTTAAGTTCAACTCATCAAGCTCCAAAAGTGCACCATAGGTTAGGGCTTGATCATCAGAGATAATCACTATTTTTTCTTTAGCATCACGAATCATTTCTTGTAGTCTAGGACGAACAGCCCATAAGGAATTAGGTAAATGTGCTTTACGATATTGCATGCTGCCACGAATATCTACTATCGTTGCCGTATTATTTCGAATGATTTCACTCAATTGGGCGATACTGATTTTTGATGAATTGAATTTAGGATCAATATAAGAAACAGGTAAGTTGACCTGACTCTTAACTCCATCTTGTAAAACTGATACGTCATGTCCCATTTGCTTCAACCAGCAAGCGACCGATATTGCTCTAACACCATCAGAGTCATACAGCACAATTCGAGCATTACGAACACCAACAAATTGATCTGTTGCCTGTATGAGCTGACCTCCTGGTGTATGCTGGGCACCTGGTAATCCATCGTGTAAAAACTCCTCTGTAGTTCGAACATCGCAGAGATATAACGATCGATTTTCGTCTTTTTTCCAAGATAAAAATTGCTCGTCTGAAATCAGCGATATTTCAAACTTCTGCATGAGGGCCTTGGAGCCCAGTAATATCTCCGCATCAATTCTAGGCTCAGCATAATCCGCAACTTTGCCATGGTCCAGGACATAATCATTCAAGTACCAGCCTTGAGTACCATTCTCTAAAGCAAAAATAGGATTTTTAATACCCAAATTAATTAAAGTTTGCGCACCAATGATGCTACGAGTTCTCCCAGCACAATTAATAATGATTTTTGTATTTTGATTTTTGACGTAACTTTTAATGCGATAAGCTAATTCTCCATTTGGACAGCACTGAGCACCTGGAATGCTCATCTTTTTAAATTCATTCAGAGGTCTACCATCTAAAATAATGAAGTCCTCTTGATCATTTATCATTTTCATTAAATCATGAGCCCCCACTCGGGGAGTATGGCATTGATGCTCAACTAACTCCCCAAAGGTTTTAGAAGGAAGATTAACTCCAGAAAATAAATTAAATCCGGACTCCTCCCACGATTTGGTTCCACCACTTAATATATAAATATCTTGATAGCCCTGTTTTATAAGTGCCTTTGCAGCTCTATTTGAAACACCAGCACCATTTTCGTCGTAGACAACTATCCTTACAGATTTTCGTGGAGCTAATCGCCCAGTTTCATATTCAAGTCGACTGTACGGAACGGAGGTTCCCAAGAAAAGATGGGACTCACCATATTGGCCATGCTCACGGACGTCAAACAAAGCAATTTCCTCTGATCCATGTAGCCATTGCTTCAAAGTTTTTGCATCTACCCATTGAATCGCCATGATTATTCCTTATGAGTTTCTAACAAGTAGTGGTGAACTTTATTTAAAGTCTTGTAATTATTTGAATACATTAGTTCAAAAATAAATTAGATTTAAACAATTTCGTATTTTAAGCGTTTAACCTTTGACATGTCTGTTCCCTCAATACGAATCAGACTTGTTGATTCTTTTCTCTCAGGGGCATGCAAATCTCCCTCGTTATACAAATGCGCAATACCTGGTGTAAGAGAATATGATCGAATAACTTTAACTTTACCAGGGTGGTCAGGGCTAGCTATCTCAATTTTTTGAAAGTCTCGCATTTCAGTTGTCCCTCGTACCTGCCCGTAAATAGCCCAAGAATGAGCATGATCATGCGGGTCGGAAATTTTTGGGCCACGATAATGATGCACCAAAATACAAAAGCCTAATTCAGGGTCCTGATAAATTATTTCACGCTCTCCAGTACTAGGCGGGAGATACTTAGCAATAAATTCCTCATCAATCAATATAAGTTTTAACGCTTCAGTAACTTTTTGACGTCCCACCGGCCCTGGCTCATTTTTGAGAAAACTATGGCACTGACTCGCAAATTGCTCTAATGTTTGACTCATACTTTCTGACTCCTAAATCATTTAATAATTGATATTACCTTAATTTAAAAAGAGTGAATTTTACTTCTGGTTGAATCAAGTCTTGCAAAGATTGAACAAATACTCACAAGTGAATCAATTTAGTATTTTTAAAATATAAGATAAATCTCCAACTTTAAATTAATCACTACTCTTTAAGCCCAAGCCTTTAATCACATCTCCCCACTTTTTGATATCAGCAATAAAGAGTGGAGTAAATTTTTGCCTGTTAAGTGGTTTTACGTCTATCCCGTCCAAAGCAAATTTTTTAGAAATTTCAGCGGAGTTTGATGCATTAACAATAATTGCACTCAACTTATCAAGGTCCGCCTCTGGCGTTCCTGAGGGAGCCAAAAATCCATACCATGGCTCATAAATGAAATTTTTAATTCCAGCCTCCTGAATAGTAGGTATATCTGGTAAAACAGAGGATCGCTTTTGACCAGATGTGCCCAAAGCCCTAACTTTTCCTCCCTGAATAAAAGGTAAGGCAGCAGGAATAGTTGTCAAAACAGCTTGAATTTGCCCCCCGGCTACATCAGCAATTGCTTGGGGCATACCTTTATAAGGTACGTGTGTCAACTTTACTCCTGCAGAAGATTGAAATAACTCCATTGCCAAATGTCCATTACTACCTATTCCAGCAGAACCATAATTTAATTTTTCGGGATTTGCTTTTGCAAACTCAACAAACTCCTGAAGATTTTTAAATTTAGAGCTTGATGGAATCACAAGAACGTTCGGCGTAACGCCAACTGTTGCGATTGGCGCGAAATCTTTTTGTACATTGAAAGACAGATTATCAGAAAGGGAGTTGCTGTAAACAATCCCTTGATGATGGGCCAATAATGTTAGTCCATTAGGCTTAGCTTGAGCTACAAAGGCAGTCGCTATATTTCCACCAGCACCCAGTTTATTATCCACTAAAACGGGCATGCCCATTTTTTGCGATATCTGAGCTCCTATAATTCGGGCTATTATGTCAACAGAGCCACCCGCAGAAAATGGGACATAAATCGTTATCTGCTTTGATTGGGCAAAAACCTTTGTACTCAAGATTAATAATAAGCAAAAAGAAAAGTAAAAGATTCGTTTCATAATTTCATCTTAATTTGAATTTGAAGCAGTTAATTTATTGGTCAAGAAAGGGAGAATTCCACCGCTCTGAAAATAAGAGAGCTCATCAAGGCGAAGTGCGCTTATAAAATTACAATCAAATTTTTCTCCATTAATTCTCTCGATTGAGACTTTAACAAGTTCACCCATCAAAGGAGGAGCATCATCCATGGAAATAGTTATCAACTCAGAGCCATCCAAATTAAGCGATTTACGGGATTCACCTGACTTAAAAAGTAGCGGCATCACTCCAAAGGCCGCTAGATTAGATCGATGAATACGCTCATAACTCTCAGCAATCACAGCGGATACGCCTAACAGTCTTGTACTTCGAGCTGCATCATCACGGGATGACCCAGTGCCGTAATTTTTACCTGCAATAATAATAAGAGAAGTACCTTGTTTTTGATAATCGACTGAGGCTTTTAAAATTTCTTTTATTTCTCCACTAGGAAAGGCTTTAGTAAATCCACCTTTCTTTTCCGGAGCTAACTCATTCAATAAATTTGGATTGGTAAAGGCGCCCCTGAGCATTACTTCCCAATGACCTCTTCTTGCACCAAAGGTATGAAGTCGCTCTAACGAAACACCCAATTTTTGTAAATATTCGCCGGCAATACTACCAGGCTGAATTTTACCGGCGGGAGAAATATCATCAGTTGTAATGCCATCTCCAAGTAACAATAAAATTCTGGCATTTTCAATGAACATTTTTGGTGGAGATGATGCTGAACCTTCATTAAAGAATGGGGGCTGTTTAACAAAGCCAGAGTTATCGCTCCAATCATAATTTGTAGAGTTAGCAATATTCAACGCCTCCCAAAGGTCCGACCCTTTTTTTAAAGCTACTCGTCTAGTATTAAATAGTTCTGGCTTCAGACACTTTGACAGGACCTCATTTATCTCTTCATTGCTAGGCCAAATATCAGCTAAAAATATCTCTAGATCACCAACCTTGGCGATTGGCTGATTTTTTAAGTCTGTTGTAATCTTCCCAGCTAAAGCATAAGCAATAACAAGTGGTGGCGAAGCCAAATAATTAAAATGTAATTGCTGTTGAACGCGGCCACTAAAATTGCGATTACCCGATAGCACCGCACAACCTACCAAGCCATCAGTTTTAATTGCATCTATAGCTAAGGGCAAAAGAGGCCCCGAATTTCCGATGCAAGCAGTACAGCCAAAGCCGCATAACTGGAATCCAAGCTGGTTTAAAAAATTTTGCAGACCACTACTCTCAAGATACTCACCCACAACTAAGCTTCCGGGTGCAAAGAGCGTCTTCACCCAAGGTGGAACAGTTAAACCAAGAAGAACAGCTTTTTTTGCCAATAAGCCAGCAGCGATCATTAGATGAGGGTTCGATGTATTTGTGCAACTGGTAATAGCAGCAAGTAATACGGCTCCATTTGGGATACCAGATTTATTCAGATCTAAATCTGAAGCATCATGATTAGGAAATGAACTTGGAACTTCAGATAATGCCCTCTTTTCTTCAGGTTTTTTGGGGCCAGAAATTCGAGGCTCAACTTCAGAAAGATTAAATTCAATCACTTGTGAGTATTTAGGCTGAACATTGCCGTCAGACCAAAATGACGATTCCTGCGCATATTGCTTGAAAAGACCCTCTTGATCCCGACCTGTTTCAATTAAATACTCAAGCGTACGCTCATCCCATGGGAAAAAGGCGCATGTAGCGCCATATTCTGGGGCCATATTTGCTATTGTTGCGCGATCAGGTACTGCTAGACTTTTGACTCCAGGCCCAAAAAATTCTACAAATTTATTTACTACTCCGACTGATCTCAATAATGAAGTAACTGTTAAAACGCAGTCCGTTGCTGTTACACCAGCCTTTAATTGGCCAGATAATCGGATACCAATCACCTCAGGCATGGGAATATTCAATGACTCACCCAGCGACGCACCTAAGGCCTCAATCCCTCCGACGCCCCAGCCGAGTACTCCCAAAGAATTAATTGTTGTTGTGTGACTATCCGCACCAATCACTAATTCAGGAAAGATATTTATATTTCCCTCACTCTGCTTCAACACATAAGCAGTCGCGAGTGACTCTAAATTAACCTGATGACAAATGCCAGAGTCAGGAGGAATAATTCTTAAATTTTTAAAGGCATGAGAGACCCATTTTAAAAATGCAAATCTCTCTGTATTTTGTTCATACTGTTGTCTAGAGTTCTCAGTCGCAGCTAAGGAGCTTCCCGAACTATTGACTACAATGGAGTGATCAACCACAAGATCAACCGGAATTTTGGGATTAATTTGTTCAGGATTGATACCTTTATCGATTGCAGCTTGGCGCAAAGCACAAAGATCTACTAAGACCGGTATTCCCGTGTAATCCTGCATTAAAACGCGAGTTGCATAGATATTAATTGAAGTGCCTAATTTGCTAACTTCCTGCCAATTAACAAATAGATCAATTATAGATTTTAATTCTTGCTCATTTTTACAATGACGAAGATTGCTTTCTAAAACGACCCTCAGACAAAAAGGTAATTGAGCAATATCCATTTTTGCATTGAGTTTGTTCAACTTCGCTAAGGAAATAAATTGATTTAGATTTATTTCAGCAAGAATATCAACAAACAAATCTTCTCTAAGCATTGAATGCATTCAAGATTACCTCTAAAGAATAAAATAGAGTAATGAGTATATAGCTAAGATACGATTTACGTCTATTCTTATCCTAATCAAAATTTTCACCTTAAGCTACTAAAACTATCAATCCAAAGGTTGAGCTTTAGGATTTTTTTAGACTTTTTAGAGATAGATAATCTTAAATTTTTCACTTTGGGGAAATAATAAAAAAGGTTTGGTAAAGACTTTGTTTTTATTTTTATAATGCCTACAAATTTACCAAACAATGCCTAAATACAATGTGTTAATCGGCTGTTATATGAGCGTCATCAATCAGCTTTTTCCACCTTACAATCTCTGATTGAACTAAATCTTTTAACTGTTCCGGGGTACCTGTTTCAACCTCAGAACCTTGGTCTTCAAATTTTTTCTTTATCGATGCGTCTTGAAGGATTAAATTCATTTCTTTATTTAATAAGCTAACTATAGGCTTTGGAGTTTTATTTGGTGCAAATAGCGCATACCATTGGCTTACATTCATATTTGGAATACCTTGTTCTGCTAGAGTTGGTAAATTTGGCAGGACGTTTAGCCTCTTATCTCCTGCAACAGCAAGAGGCTTTAATTTTCCGGACCTTATATGAGGTATCGCGGTAAAAACACTGGGGAACATAATTTGAATAGTACCACCTATAACATCAACGATTGCAGGTGAAGATCCTTTATAGGGAACGTGTACCATACTCGTTCCAGTATTAATTTGAAACAGTTCACCAGCCAAATGTGGTGCAGTGCCCCTACCAGCAGACCCATATCCTAAGACATCTGGTTTAGTTTTTAAATAAGCTACAAGATCTTTAGTATTTTTAATAGGTAAATCGTTATTCACGACTAGCAAGGTTGGAGAAACTGCAATCATTCCAATTGGTTCAAAATCCTTAATGGGATCGTATTTTAATTTTTTTAACGCAGGATTTATACCGTGCGTTGCAATATAGCCAAATAAAATCGTATATCCATCAGCGCTTGACCTAGCAACATATTCGCAGGCGATTGCCCCATTTCCGCCGGGCTTATTTTCTACAATGACCGCTTGCCCCAGCTTTTGACTCAATCCTTGAGCTAAAATTCTCGCCATTGCATCATTAGCACCTCCTGCAGAGGTTGGAACAACTATTGTGATGGTTTTAGTTGGGTATGATTGAGCAAATAGATTAGAAGTATTGTAGAAAAAGAAAACCATTAAAAAAATAATTTTCTTTAGAGTTTCTTTTATTTGATTAATTTTTACCATCTTAGAGATTTTAAAACTTCTAATTATCTTACTGCTAGTGTAGGAATTTTATCTTGGACCTTTAATGTTGAAATAATAGCTTTTATAGATTCTTGCTTTTCTAAATTCATCAACTCGTCAGAAAGCTTCATACCTAAATTTTCAGTACCATTCACCATTTTCACTAAGCCAAGAAACTTATCTTTTAACTCATCTTCTGTTAATGGATTACTAGGCTCTCCTTTTGGCTCAGTTTGCTCCCGGCGCAATGTTTTACCATTCTTTAAATCTATCTCAACAGCGGCCTGTCTTCCAGTTAATCCAAATAAAGGCTCACTAACCAGAGTTGTTTGAGAGGATGCAGCATTATGAATCTTTTGATTTGTAAATCCATCCCAGTATTCTCGCAATCCATTACGTCCTACTTCTAATGCCAATGCAATACTAAATTCTGTACTCCCCATAGCAGCATTTAAATTTGGTGGCTTAGGTTTTGAAGCTTGACGAATAGAAAGTTCACACATATTAACTCGAATGGAATCTACATCTTCTAAGCGAACATGATCTTCATGAAAAAATTGCTGTGCTAAATCAATTGGTCCATGCGCATACCTACAAGCTGCATGCGGTTTAAACCCAACTTCCATAATTACAAATTTTTCTCCAAGATCACCTAATAAATCTTCTACACGTATTTCGTCACAATATGCATTAAAGAAACCTTCACGCCCTTCAAGTGCTTTTTTCGGCCCAGTAAATCCCCTACTTGCCATTACTGCTGCCATTGTTCCATTAAAGGCAGACTTACCCGGGCTGAATGGCTTTGCCATACAAGGATCGTCCAGATAACTCTGAATACCAGCTGATTGCATTGCAGCTAAACCAATAGCAGATGCTATACCACTTACGTCACAACCAAGTAATTTAGCACCTGCAGCAGCTGCACCAATAGCAGATACAGTTCCAGTTGTATGAAATCCACGTTGCCTGTGTCCTGGATTAATAGCTTTAGCAATCCGGATAGCAATCTCATACCCGCAAACTAGGGCTGTTAATAGATCTTTTCCACTTTTATTATTTAACTCAGCCAATGCTATCAATGAAGGAACCAAAACAGAACCTGCTTTAATCAAACCAGATCCATGGGCATCATCCAACTCAACACCATGACCCAGCATAGCATTACACATTGCGGCCATGGGAGAAGGAATTTGAAATCCGTATCCAACTACAGTACTCTCAGGTTTTCCACTCCAATCTCCGATTAAATCTATCATTTTTCGGGCAGGTTCACTTATCGCAGAAGCGGCAATTTGATTTCCTAATCCATCACGTATGATCAGCTTTGCTTTATTAATGGCATGCTCAGGAATATCATCGAATTTAAAAGAGTTAATCAACTCTGCATACTTAAAGGTTAAACCCTTTAATGCTTCTGATGTTTCAGTGTTCATCACCATAAAAATCTCCAATATCTATTTTTATTTTAAAAAAATGACTTCCTCTAGTTATGAAAAAATTAAATTAATATTTTGTAAATATTAACAATTGAAATTTCTCAATCTGGAATCTTAAAAAGGAATACATTGTTATCTTATCATTGCGCCCCACTAAATAAGATAGTTCTCCCTGAAGTAAAGCCCTAAAAAATTTAACTATAAAAATAGGCTAATAAATCTCGGTCGTAGTAACCAATATATCTCTAACTTATCCTTTAGAAAATCAATTATGATTCAAAAATATTAGTTTCTACTCCTAAATTGATCTGCTTTCTTTTGGGAAAATGATTGCACCAACAATCGTCAACATACTCAATACTGCAATTGCTTTTAGCATCAGATCAAAGCCGCCTTGGTTATAAAGAATAGAGACCAAGCCCACTGATAGTCCCGCGGCAGTAAATCCTAAAAAGTATCTTGCCGCATAAGCACGACTTCTCCACTCATCTGCCGTATATTTTGCCAGAATCGTATCGTTTACTGTCACCTGTCCAAAGATAGCCACAATAATTACTATCGCTAAAACTATTAACCAATAATCACTTATTGTTGAAGCCAAATAAAGTGTTGGAACAATCACAATCGCTAATGGTAAGAATACATTTTTAAGAGAGTACTTATCTAGTAAATTTCCAATGATATATTGAGCAAGGGCACCAAATAGGTAAACAAAAAATGTAATGATTCCCAAAGTTGCGGTATTAGTCGTTAAGTTTGAAAGTCTCTCTTGAAATAATTTTGGCAAAGCGACTGTAATCGCATTAAAAGTCGTGGAGCTTGCGATGACTGTAATGACAAGAGATGCCACGACCCAAATCATTACAGACTTTGATACGCGGGCTGAACCTGCTGAAGATTTTTTAACAATCTGATCGGCTGATCTTGGAATGCTTTTTACATATAAAAAACCAAGAACCAAGCAAACTACTGCGGGCGCTAGAAATGCGATTCGCCATCCAAAGTATTGAGTAATAACGCCAGTAATGAGGGCTGAAGAAGCAACTCCAACATTCCCCCAGACACCATTAATACCCATATCTTTCCCTAATTTTTCAGCATTAGAAACCAGCATCGCAGTTCCAACTGGATGGTAGATAGAGGCTATCATGCCAATCAATAAAAGCATGATGCCTAATTGAAGTGGTGTTTGAATAAAAGTGACACCAAGAAGGGTTAATCCCATGCCGAAAAAGAAAATAGCCATCATATTGCGGCGGCTCCACTTATCGCCCAACCATCCTGTAAGTAATGAGCCTGCGCCAAAAGCAATAAAACCGGGAGTAGCGTACGGAAGTAATTCGCCATACTTCATATTAAAAGTAGGAGCGATAATAATCACTGCCGCAGCAAAGATCAACATTGCGTAATGATCTATGAAGTGGGCTATATTGATGTACGTAATTATTGTCTGAGACAGTTTCATATTTTTAGAAACTACTTTAAAGCAGGTACCTCAAAACGATAATTTAAGAATACCTGCTTCCAACGATCAATCTCCTCATTCACAAAGGCCTGAAACGTATTAGCATTCGACTCACCAGCTGGAATAAGTCCCATTTCGTTTATCTTTTTTTTCATTTCTGGATTTTTCATAATATTATCCATAGCAAGACTTAACTTTTTGACTACTTCTTCGGGGGTATTTTGAACAGCAAATAGCCCATACCATTGAAAAACATTATGGTCAGGATAAATCTTACTTAAATTCGAAACATTAGATAATGCTGGAAGTTCTGGTGAGCCTGTAATGGCAAGAATGCGGAATTTATCATCTTGTTTTTTTCCAATGATGCCTCCGGCACTATCAAATGTCATATTCACATCGCCGCCTAAAAATGCCGAAAATGATGGGCCATTCCCTTTGAATGGAACATGTAATAAATCAATATTAGCCATTTTTCCAAGTAATTCTCCTGCGAGATGGGGCCCGCTCAATACTCCTGAAGATGAATAAGAAACTTTCCCGGGATTCGCTTTAACATATTTAATAAATTCATCTAATGTATTTGCAGGAATCGTTTTATTCACTAGCAACACATAATTAGATTCTGCAACTTTTGCTATGGGTATGAAACTTTTTTTTGCATCATATGACAATTGAGCTCCATAAGCTGCAGGCAATATCGCATTGGGGGCTACAGAACCAAATAGCAGTGTATATCCATCAGGTTTTGATCTTGCGACTATGGCACTTCCAATTTGACCACTAGCTCCACTAACATTTTCTACAAAAACTTGT
>Ga0209188_1000371_pt1 | contig 45351 bp, 39 predicted proteins | sample C_130625_EF_Meta_FD_187307 | JGI IMG/M metagenome (GOLD analysis project Ga0209188, IMG submission 187307) | Freshwater microbial communities from Lake Croche, Canada to study carbon cycling - C_130625_EF_MetaG (SPAdes) (version 2) | ecosystem: Environmental > Aquatic > Freshwater > Lake...
AGAAAAAACAGGCTTGGAATCAGAAAAAGAAAGCCGAGATGGCCGGACTTCTCCCACAGGCCAAGGTCAGCAAGGCAGCAGCCACCAAGACGGCTCTTGCCGCCGTGCCAAACGGCTCCCTCAAGGAAGACGCCGAGCTTGAAAAAGAGAATGGCAAGCTGGTCTGGTCCTTTGACATCACCAAACCCGACACCTCTACAATCACCGAAATCATGGTAGACGCAGTGACAGGGTCAATTGTCTCCAACGAGAAGGAAAACGCAATGGATCAGAAGAAAGAGGCCGCAGCCGATAAAAAAGAGAAAGGCTGGTAAGGTCCCCCTTCGCCCGAAATTGAGGCACCGGAGGCTTATCCTCCGGTGTCATCATTCCGAATCCTTTCCAAAATCGCCGCGAATCAAACAGATCAGCAACCCTCATGACCACTGAACAAAAGAACACCCTTAGTAAAGTCCCGGAAATCACACTCCTCTTCTGGGTCATCAAAATCGCCGCTACAACTCTTGGAGAGACAGCCGGAGATGCCGTCTCCATGTCTCTGAATCTGGGTTACTTGATCAGCACGATCATCTTTGCGGCCATTTTCATCATTGCCGTTGTCGCTCAAATCAAGGCCAAGAAGTTCCTGCCGACCCTCTACTGGGTCACCATCGTCGCCACGACAACCGTTGGCACCACGTTGGCCGACTTTGCCGATCGCTCCCTGCATATCGGCTACACCGGAGGATCGTCGCTTCTCCTTGGACTCCTAATCCTGTCGCTCTTCATTTGGCACCGCACCATGGGAACTGTCTCCGTCGAGAGCATCAGCAATCCCAAAACGGAAATGTTCTACTGGGTGACCATCATGTTCTCTCAGACCTTGGGAACAGCTTTGGGGGACTGGACAGCTGACACCCAAAGTCTTGGCTATCTCGGGAGCGCGGCGATCTTCGGGGGGCTTCTCGCTCTCCTAGCGGCGGCCTATTTCACAACCAAGATCTCCCGCGTATTCCTGTTCTGGGCTGCTTTCATCCTCACGCGTCCCTTGGGCGCGGTTCTGGGTGATTTCCTCGACAAACCACACGACCATGGAGGCCTTGCCTTGAGCCGCTTCGCCGCATCGGCCGTACTCTTGGTGTTCATGGCCGCCTGCATCTACCTCTTTCCTCAACGGGCGGCTAAAAAGGCGCACTAAGGAAATATTCGGCAAAGCCTCCTCGACTTTTCAATCATTCATCATCTCAACATCCATTCTTACCCCTGTATTCCTAAAAATAACCAACCCAATCCCATGAAAAACCCATCCAACACCGTGATCAATAAGCTGCTCCCCGCATTCGCATTCCTTGTACTGGCCCTTTCACTTAACCTGCAGGCCAAGAAAGAAGAAGGTACTCCCGCCCAAGTCTACACCGCATCGCAGACAGCTGAGTTCAAGACATTGGCAACGGCCACCCTTGATGCGCTCAATGCCGGCAAAAAGGAAGAGATGGTCACCAAGTTGACTGATCTGGAAACGGCATGGGATGCCAAGGAGTCCGATCTCAAGCCGAAGGACGAGGCCACCTGGACCATCATCGACAAGACCCTGGACAAAGGGATCTCTTCGCTCCGCAGCAGCAAGTACAAGCCGGAGAAGGGTAAGGCCGCCCTCGAAAGTCTGATCTCTGAGCTAACAGCGGCGACAAAGCAGTAAGCGATATTCCCCAGCCTAGTCTCCCATGAAAAACTTTTCATCACAGCAAGCGCTCCCATGGCTCCTTGTCCTAGCAATGACCTCATCGGTCATTGCAGGGACACCGATATCATGGAAGGAACTCCCCCAAGCCGTGCGTGCAACCATCCTCTCAAATGGAGGGAAAGAGGGGCAGTCCGCTGACATGGAGAATAAAAAAATCAACGGCCTCTCCCTCTATGAGGCGCCAATACGATCAAAAAATGGGGCAACCTCCGACCTCATGATCACGGCGGATGGAAAGTTGATGCAAACAAAGCATGACGATGCCGAGGACAAGACCGCTGAGGTCAATGCCGCAAAGGGTAAGGGCGTGATGGTCTTCTCCCACCCGCGCAACATCACCAACGCCTACCTGCCGTTAGCAAATCTGAAAGAGGATATTCTCGTGGGAGGCAAGGATCCCTCAGAGAGAGTGGTCAGGACAGCCCGTCCCGATCTCCGTAAAACCTTCACCATCAATGGGAAAAAAGTTCAGGCTCTGACTGTGGTCGATCAGGAAAGTATCGGTGGTAAGGTTGTCGAAATCACCCGTGACTATTTTGCCCAAGATGATGCCGGTAATGTCTACTATCTTGGTGAGGATGTGGATTCCTACAAGGATGGGAAAATCATCGGGCATGACGGGGCATGGCTTCTTGGGAAGGACACCACAATGCCGGGGCTTCTGCTTCCAGCGAAACCCATGATGCACTCCTCGTTCAGTTCAGAGAATGTCCCCAAGATCACCACGGAAAAAGACAAGATTGTCTCCCTGACAGCCAAAGCCGTCGTCCCAGCCGGAACATTCAGAAACTGCGTCAAAGTTGAGGAGCATGCCTCCGATGGATCAACCGAGTTCAAATATTTTGCTCCAGGTATCGGATGTGTGATGGAGGAGGAGTCGGATGGCTCGACAAAGCTCCAATCGCATACCACCCTTCACTGACAGATTTTGGGTTCGGGGCTCCAAGGCTAAGGCCCCGATACCCAACAACTCAAGTTGACCGAGCCATGCACGTTCTAGTCGTCGAGGATGAAAAGAAGACGGCTGCTTTCGTGCGCAATGCTCTCACCAGTGAGGGATTCCAGGTTGATGTGCTGACGGAAGGTGATCAAGTGATTCCATTTTTAACCAGTCATCCAGCGGATGTCATCGTACTCGATATCATGCTTCCAAAGCAGGATGGCCTGAGCGTATTACGTGATCTCCGTCGAAGCAAAAACACCACCCCGGTACTCCTTCTCTCTGCCCGCGGCGGGATGGAGGACCGGGTCGGGGGACTGGATGCAGGAGCCGATGATTATCTGCCCAAGCCCTTCGGTCTCAGCGAGCTGATAGCAAGGGTAAGGGCCTTGGGACGACGCTCTATTCCCCAGCAACCTGCAGGACTACAACTTGCCGACCTTTCCATTGATTCCATTACCCGTACTGTTCGTCGCGGCAACAGACTGCTTGATCTCAGTACCCGCGAGTTTCAACTCCTTGAGTTTCTGATGAGATCCGCAGGAAGGATTTGTGACCGGGCTACGATCCTCCAGCATGTCTGGGGATATTCTTTCGACCCCGGAACCAACATTGTGGATGTCTACATGCGAAGGCTTCGCGATAAAATCGATGCTGATTCCCAAGTGCGTCTGCTGCATACGGTGCGAGGGATGGGTTATGTGATGCGGGAGGAATCCACCCCATGAGCTTCCGACTTCGACTGGCTACCCTCTACGCCGGCATACTTCTGATCTCCTTGCTGATTTGCGGAACTCTGCTCTATCAGGAGTGGGTCGTTGAACCCCAGCATGCGAGGGAACGCCTTGGTCTTGCGCCGGAGGATGATGTCGTGATCGATCTTCTTCAGAGTGTGATCTGGGTCGCCGTTCCGGCCACCATCCTCGGACTCAGCGGGGGTTGGCTGCTCATGAGGAAAGCTCTGGAGCCGGTCAGGGCACTCAGCAATGCCGTCTCGGACCTCAATGAGTCCAACCTAGATGTTCGTCTTCCCAGGAGTTTTAACGGAGACGAGTTCGATCGCTTGACGGGGGGCTTTAACGAGATGGCCGCCAGGCTTGAAGATTCGTTCCAGAAGATCCGGGAGTTCACCCTGAGGGCCTCGCATGAACTGAAAACCCCTCTCACGATCATGCGAGGGAGTCTCGAAACCTTGCTTGAGGATCCATCGATCACCGGACTCCATCGGGAGTATCTGCTGAACGAACTGCAAGAGGTGCATCGACTCACTCGGATCGTCGAGGGTCTCACCCTGATCACTAAGACAGAAGCAGGGCTTGTGACCCTCCAAAGAGCCCCGGTCGACCTTGATAATCTAGTGCGAGAGGCCTATGCAGATGCACAGATTCTGGCGCGAGATTCAGGGCTGATCGTCCGACTGGAAACCTGTGATCCGACCATCGTTCTGGGTGACCAGGAGCGACTTCGCCAGATGCTCCTCAACCTGCTGGATAATGCCGTCAAATTCAATGAGCGCGGGGGATCTGTCCTGATTCAACTCACCAAACCCAACATTGGAGATGATAATACAGCCTTGTTGCAGATCTCCAATACCGGACCGGGTGTCGATCCGATGGCCTTATCCAAGATATTCGACCCCTTTTTCAGAGGAGATCCGGCTCATAACCGAGAGGTCGACGGCTGTGGCCTGGGGTTGGCGATTATCCGCTGGATCGTTCTCTCCCACGGCGGAACAATCACCGCCGAATCCGATCCCGGAATTGTCACGACGATCAAAGTCAGATTGCCACTTGCTCATGAAACGACTGAAAGGGTCCGAATTCTTTGCTAAAAGAGCCCTTCTGGCAGATTGCCGAGAAAAAAGCGGTTTCTTTTATGAGGCACCGGGTGTTGGATCTCTATTCCTTGGACACTCCGGAAAAAAACCCCCGCATCCTGATCATCCGCCGCGATAACATCGGCGATCTGGTCTGCACGACGCCGCTTATCCAAGCCTTGCGGGAGCAACTTCCCAACGCCTACATCGCAGCACTCGTTACCCGCTACAACATGGCTGTGATGGAAGGGAATCCTGATATCGACGCTCTCTTCTCCTACACGAAAGCAAAACATCTGGGCCCGGGTGAGAGTGCTCTCGGGATTTTCTGGAGCCGACTCGTCACGATCTGGAACCTACGGCGTCAACGCTTCGACTGGATTCTCCTTCCGGGAGGGCCTCAGCGAAGCGCCATGAGGTTCGCAAGATGGATCGGCGCGAAGAAGATCCTGATCCGTGATCAAGAAGATACCGCTGGGGGCTCCCATCATGTCGAACAGTGCTGCCATCAACTTCTGCGGATGGGTCTGCAGTTTGAAACTCCAAGTGCACGACTGACTCCAAATCCCGATGCCGTTGCGAAGATCAAGTCCACCCTTCCATCGGACTGGAAAGTGCTTCCCGGACCTGTCATTACTCTGCATCTTAGCGCGCGCAAACCCTCCCAGCGTTGGGCGGCATCCAAGTTTGCTGAAATTACTCACAAGCTCCACGAAGCCTTGGGTGCGAAGTTCATCCTTCTCTGGTCACCGGGAGCAGCTGACAACCCCCTCCATCCTGGAGATGATGAGAAAGCGAATGAGGTCTTGAAAGTGACAATTAGCCTGCCGGTTCAGGCAGTGAGAACCGAACGCTTGGAGGATCTCATCGGAGCACTCTCTCTCTCTGATGCCATCATCTGCAGTGACGGGGGAGCCATGCATCTGGCTGCAGCCCTTAGCAAGCCGATGGTCTGTCTCTTCGGGGACTCCGATCCGGAGCATTGGGGACCTTGGAAGACCCACCACCGGACACTCCAGAAACCGAGCAGGGAGGTTGACGATATTTCAGCTCAAGAGGTTACCTCCGCGCTCGTAGATCTCTTAGGGAAAAGCTAAGCATTCATTCGATGTCCGAAGCCTCATGCATCTTGATGCTGAGCTTACTAGAACCTCAATTTTGCTATGAGGATTTTGACTTTTCCCAGAAAAACCCGTTTATTCTAATAATCTCATGAAAAATTCCCTCCTCCCATTATTACTCATCGGACTTCTGATTAATTCTGCGCTGGCCGCCGGCGGTGGGGGCGGAGGTGGAGGGGGCGTAAAACTTCCGAATCCGAACACTGCTGCTGATCCGATGACCGGGATCGTTGCCAATGTCTCCAAAAACTCCGTCTACATCTCTGTGATGAAGAAGGGTAAAACGGCTAGTTTTTTCCTTTGGGGAACCCATGTCACTGACGATGGCCATACGGTCTTAATCCAAGACATCAAGAAAGGCCAGAAGGTGACAGTAACCCCGTGTCCATGGAAACATGAACAGGCACAAACCGTCGACATCCTGAAGGCGAGCGGCTACGAGGATGAAAACGGCGAGGTGCCTGAGTTTTTTGTCGGTAAAATCGCGCTTATCTCCCTCGGCAAGAGCGGCACATTTGTGACGATCAGGAAAGGAGATACCCAACTCGATTTCCTTTTGGCCGGAACGCGCATCCTTCAGGATGGAAAAACTATTCTGATATCGAGTCTTCGGAAAGGGATGACGCTCAAAATTTATCCTGCCTCTTGGAAGCCTGAGCAGGCCCAGGTCATTGAGGTCACGGCCGCAGCGTCCCCTACTCCCATTCCTGGAACAACACCTAGAGGCGGCAAAAAATCCGCATCAAAAACCCAGTAGGGAAGTTTCCTATTAGCCGTTGCCAATGTTCCTAATCAAGCATTGGCAACAACTGGAAGCCTTCATCTGTAGAGGGCCACAAGCGATTTCAATTATTAGGTTTAGGGCTTAACCTCAACTGTCAAACTCCAGGTGCAACTATCGTGAACAGGATTGGTTTCAGGCATTCCTGAGATCGCAGTGACCTCCAACTTGTTCTCACCTGGGGAGAGTTCAACCTTTGGCCAGAGAGCGATCTTTGTCGGCCCTGGCTTGACTGTCCCAAGACTCTTTCCATTCACAGTGAGTTCCACCTGCGGACAGTTGGAATAGACCTTCACCTCGGTGGTTGGAAGCGTCCGATTCACGGCACGGCGCGAGCTGATATAGACCATCGGCTCTGGATTCCAGTTCGCCTTGTAGAAGTAGAAGGCATCTTTCCTGAACTGTCGGTCGTGTGTCACCAGTCCCTTGTCATTGAGAGAGGGGGTGTTTCCCTCGTCCCGACGCTTGCAAGCGAAATCAAACATGTTCCAGACAAAGCTTCCCCAAACTTTGGGGTTATCCTTGATCTGCGCCCAGTCCTGCTCGTGCACAAAGGCCTGCCACTCCTCGGGGTGGAAGGGCCCTTTCGGTTCGGGCTTCACCAAGGGTCCCTCAGTGTGATGAGAAATGTTCGCTCCCGCACCATACTCGGTAACGGCGATGCGCTTCCCAACCTCGCTGTTGAAATCATCGATCGGACCCGCCATATCGGGCTGGTTCTCCTTATCATACCATCCGGGATATTTGTTCAGTCCGATCTGGTCGGTGATCAGGTTGATATAGCGGTGTGGTCGGCAGGATGCCGCTACGACGATCCTGTTGGGATCGATCCCTTTGGCAACTTCCTGCATGTGAGCCAACTCAGGACCGCAGGGAGGCATCGGGTCCAGTTCAAGTTCATTGAAGATCCCCCACCAAACAACGCTTGGATGATTGTAGAGTTGGTGGATCAACTCGCGTAGCTGTTCCTCACTATTCATCCAGAAGGCCCTAGTGGACCGAGTAGTGTTGACCAATGAGACCTCATCCCAGAGCAGGACTCCGGCCTTGTCGTTGATCAGATGCCAGTGCTCGCTCTGCGGATAGTGGGCATTTCGGACAGCCGTTACCCCCATCTCCTTCATCATTACTGCATCTCTCTCCTCATCCTCGGGAGAGATTGCCCAACCTTTGCCACGGACATCCTGATGTCGGCAAACCCCATTGACAGCATAAGGCTGCCCATTAAGCAGAAAACCTTGGTCCTGTGTGATGGCGGTCGTACGTAGACCGAGCGGTTGCGAGACTTGATCAACGATCTTCCCCTCGGAGATCACAGTCACCGTGGCAGTGTAAAGATAGGGATCCTTGCGCCCGTTCCAACGGTGGGGATCGTTGATCGTCAGCATCAGGGTGACAGGTTCAGTCTGCTCCAGGGGTATCTGCTGAGGAGTGGATACTTTGGCAACTGTTATGCCGGTCTCATCTTTGACCTCTGTCTCCACAACGAATGAGGTATTAGTAGAACTTCCCGAGGAGGCGACATTTTCCATGAGCCCCGGCGTCTTGGCTGATTCTTTGATTTTTTTGGCGGGGTGGTTGCCATTGGAGATGATCGAGCGGACTTGAACGGTCGCCCTCTTGTCGTCCAATGACATGGTCGTCAGATAGACGCCTGAGGAGGCATAGTCGATCGGGGAGATACAGACATCATCCGTGACGATCAGCTCGACATCCCGATAGAGCCCTCCGAAGAGATTGAAATCCCCAGCCAAGGGAGGCAGGTCCTCACGGTGCGTGTTGTCAACTTGGACGCGGAGTTGATTGGCACCGCCATAGTTGAGGTAGTCGGTGATCTCGTAACAAAAAGCTGTGAACGCCCCACGGTGCTCTCCCAAGGCGACTTTGTTAATGTAGGTCTTGGCCACGGTGCTTGCAGCCTCGAAGCGGATGAAAACGCGTCTCTTGCCCTTCCATTCTGCAGGGATGTCGAGCGACCGCTCATACCAGCAGGCTCCGCGGTAGTAACCTTTCTTCAAATGAGGATCTTGGGTCTCTTTTTTAGCGGCCTTCCTAGCATCCGTGGCAGCAACCGCAGCCGCGGCTGTCTCGATCTTATCAGTTACCTCAGCCGGACCCTCTTCGCCATCTAGGGCATTCCATGTGTGGGGAATCGTAATTTTCTCCCATGTTGCCGATGGAGCGGCAATATCGGCATCACCTTTGAGAAAGAGCCAGTCGGATTTCAGCGGGATGACGTCGCGGTCGGCGAGAGCCGTACCGATCTGGGAGAGGTTGATGGCAGCGGCAGAGGCAAGGAGTAACAAATGTGAACGAAACAGCATCATAGGGGGAGGAAGGCTGGGGGTAAGGAGCGGGACAAAACTACACGCTTTTGTTTTCACGGATTCAAGCCTCATTTCCCCATCGACAACCTCTCTTCAGTTTTAAAAAAACTCGCGGGGCGTCATGCGGGGGTTCATTCTTTCCCGATGCTCGACATCACGATCCTAGCCAGTGGTAGTAGCGGAAACGCAGCGCTGGTGAGGACGGAAACGACCTCCTTCCTTGTAGATGCCGGGCTAAGCACCAAGGAACTCACCCTTCGATTACACTCGTGTGGAGTCGAACCGAGGGATCTCTGCGGGATTCTCGTCACCCACGAGCATGGCGACCATACCAAGGGACTTGCCCAGTGGTCGAAGAGGCACGAAACACCGATCTTTTGCAACCGGCAGACAGCGCTCGTGCTGAGGGAGAAGGTTGTTGATTTCCAGGGGTGGAAAATCTTTGAATCCGGATCGGAATTTGAATTGGAAGGGGTGACTATTCGCTCTTTCCCAGTACCGCATGATGCGGTGGAACCGGTAGGATTTGTGATCCGGGAGCGGAGCCATTCTTTTGGCTTCCTCACCGACCTCGGCCATGCCACAACCCTTGTTGCTGAGTCACTGCGTGGGGTCGATGCCCTGCTGATTGAGGCCAACTACGATGAGGTCCTACTGCAAAACGATACCAAACGCCCCTGGTCCATCAAGCAGCGCATCCAGTCACGCCATGGGCATCTCTCCAACACCGATGCAGCGGAGACGGTTTCGAAAATTGTTCACGAGGGACTCAGCCATCTCCTACTCGGACACCTTAGCAGGGACTGCAATAGCGAAGACCTTGCCCTCGCCGCAATGAGTAGGATTCTTGAGAGCCGGTCAACACGACTCTCCTGCGCCGCGCAGGAATCGATCAGCCCGAGCATCCGATTGGGCTGAAACGTAATCTCAAGCTCCCAAACTGATACCAGCCAGTTTCATTAAGCTGACAATGAGAGGGCTTAACATGATGGAGAGCGCCACCAGCATAAAGAGCCCCAGAAAAGAGAAAACCAGGGAGGCGAGAAGGACCTTCCAGACACCGATCGATTGAGCCTGCTGGATCGCAACGACGCTGGCATAGGAATACCAACCGAGATAAACAAGAGTTGCCATTAACAGAAGGAGGATGCCCGCAGCACCGATACCGGGGATCAGATCCAAGACGATTGCTACCGCATTAAAACTCCCACAGAGGTAGCAGGTGACCCGAAAGGTTGTCTCAAAGGGCCTGTTTGCACCTCCAACCATACGAAGCGAAAGATGGAGGATGCCTGCGCCCAGAAAATTGGCCGCCACGGCAATGACAGGCCAGAGAAAGATATTACCGAGAAGCATGTACTCGATGAACTTTTTGCTGATCAAGGGCATCGAAAAGATGAAATTTGGCGAGAGTTCCTGAAATGCATGCAACTGCACTTGGAGGAGTTGAATTTTTGATTCGAACTCCTGGCCGCTCATCAGCAGCAGCCCAGCCAGAGAAAGCAGTCCGAAGAGCGTGTGCAGGGTCGTGTTGAGAAGGATCGTATAGAGCAGGGGACTCATTAGTCCCCCCGTGTGTTTAAGGGAGGAAAATGTTGCCGTAGGGCGGAACAAGACAGCTTTCAGGGTTTGGAAAATAGCGGGGATATATCCAATTGTGCCGCGCTCTTCCCATGCCGGCTCGGAGCCTTCCTCCTGGATCCTAGGGAAGTTTCCCAGGGAGGAATCTCCCTCACCGTCAACGGGAAGAAGCGAAGGCGGCGGAATCTCTATCTCCCACTGTGGAGCCATTTCTCCGAGAGACCTCCACTCAGACATTCCCTCCCGCCACGCCAAATCACCCGCCATGAATCGTCCGCTCAAGATGCCCTGACGGACATCTTCCTGAAAGAAGGATCCAAGGGACTGATGATTACGGGCAATATAAATTTTGGGCATTTCTCTAGTTTAAATGATGATCAGAAAGATAAGAAGGAGGAACCGTTGGAGGGTCATGTTCCTCGAGGGCCTCTTTTACCGATTATTATCCCGTCGCAACATCACCAGATAGAGCAAATTGCCCAGACCGGCAACAAAGGCTGCGACATAGGTCAGGGCGGCGGCGTTGAGCACGGCACTGACCCCCGCCACCTCGCTTCCCGGTTGGATGAAACCCATCTGCAGAAGGAGCGCCTTGGCTCGATGGGAGGCGTCGAACTCCACCGGCAGGGTGACAAGCTGAAATGCCATGAGTAGGGCGTAGCAGGCGATACCTAACGTGATCAGAGCGGACATGTGAAACAAGAATCCACCGATGATCACGAAGGGGAGAATCTGCGAGGCGAATTGGGTTGCGGGGATGATCTTCATCCTAAGATTCAGAGGAACATAGTTTTTCTGATGCTGGAGGGCATGACCGCATTCGTGAGCTGCCACTCCCAGAGCGGCAATCGAACGCCCATGGTAAATTGTGCTGGTGAGGCAAAGTTTTTTGCCAGAGGGGTCGTAATGGTCGCCCATCATCCCGTTCACCTCCTCGATCGTCACATCACGGATCCCAGCACCCTCGAGAAGAGTGAGCGCGACTTCTGATCCCGAAAGCCTTGAACTGGCTGGGATCTCCCCGAAGGTCTTCAACGCCGAGGAGACACGGAACTGAGCCCAAACCCCGAAAGTAAGAGGAACTACAATCAGGAGAATGTAGAGATTAAATATCATGTATCATGTCGTTGCCACTCTAACTCCCGACCCATGAGACACCAGTCTCCGTAAAACTGTACGCCAAAATGGGCTCCTTCCACGGGACTCACAGTTCAATCGGCTTGGGAGTACGACTCAGGAGCCTGTACCCCTTCGGAGTGATCAGTGCGACATCCTCGTGACGAACCCCACCAACCCCTGGAATATAAAGCCCCGGCTCGATCGTGAATATCTGACCCGACTTCAACTTCGTCGTCCCAAATCTCGGCTCCTCATGCAGTTCAAGTCCCAGACCATGGCCCGTGCCGTGAAAGAATCCACTCCAGCGCCCTCCTCGTCCTGCCCCATCATCTCCCACGCGCTCCGTGGGATACCCATTGTCTGAAAAAAACCGGGTTACTTCTCGATGGATGGCACCACCATCGGCTCCCGGCCGTAGCGATCCCAATGCTAATTTCTGACCAAGCAGGCAGACCTCCCAGAGCCTGCGCTGAGCCTCTGATGCCTTTCCCCTGACCACCGTTCGGGTCAGGTCGCCGTAGTAACCGCTTCCTGCGGCTCGAGGAAAGAGATCAAGGATAATCAACTGGTCCGCCTTGAGAGGGCCATGGCCGCGCTCGTGCGGGTCGCAGGCCTGCTCCCCGCAGGCGACGATTGAGTTGCCAGCGGGGATGCCGCCAGCACGGAGGATCGCTGCCTCGATTTCAATCCGTAACTTTTCAGATGTCAGTGCGGCACCTGCCCAATGGAGAACCTTACGAGGACCACGGGTCGAAGCACGAAGGACCTCATAGGCCCGCTCCATGCCCTTCTCGGTGATCCGTGTAGCCTCCGTCATCAAGGTGATCTCGTCCGGCGTCTTGATCTGGCGTTCCGGTCGAAACATACCTGCAACGGGCATCACCTCAATGCCATGCTCTTTCAAGTCACGCGCGAGTCCGAGTGGAAAATCGGCGGGCACCAGCGGACTAGCCCCACCACGCGCCTTCAAGAACGTGGCAATCACCGCTATCGACGTCGGTGCCTTGCCAGATTTCGACGCGATCTTTTTTGCTAAGGCGCTCGAGGAGGCGACCTCGTCCACCTGAGCCTCACTACAACCGCGGTCAAACTCCAGATCACTGAGCAGGATCGAGCTTCTTCCACGGCTCTCAAGATAAACAAATGGATCGGGCGCACGGAATCCCGTGGCGTGAAGCATATCGGCACCTCTCTCGCTCTCCGATATGATCAGCCGGGCCCTAGGATGCGAGGAGGTCTTTTTAGCCTGGGATCTTTTAGCCATGGTTCATCGATGCCTTGGATGGCTCTTCATGGAAAGAGGAAGATTTCCCGTTGCATCGAAAAAAGATCTTGCAGAAAGGCCCATTTTCCATAACCTCTCCCCTCCCTATGGCAAAGACTTCATGGCTTGAAAGAGATAAACGCAAACGCGAGACCGTCGCTAAGTGGGCGGAACTACGTGCTGAACTAAAGGCCAAGAAGGATTATAGCGGCTTGAGTCAGCTTCCCCGTAACGCAAGCCCGGTGCGCCTTACGAACCGATGCGTAATCTCAGGTCGTCGTCGTGCTTACCTTCGCCGTTTCAAGCTCTCTCGTATCACCTTCCGCGAACTTGCCACCAATGGCATGATTCCAGGGGTTACTAAGTCGAGTTGGTAATCAAAAAAATCGGCCAACTCCTCTTCATGAGAGGAGTTCCCTCGCTTCAGAAAGTCAAATAAAGGTGTGAACACTCGTTTTATCCTCATGGTGACCTCCTACTTGCCCCTCAAGGAGTTTTTTGTAACAACCGCAACTCCCGATAACCGAGCTGTTTGCCGGTTCGCCAACTGAGATCACCCATGCCGTTTGTCACTGCCATCCTGGCGGTGGCGGCAGGGGATCACGTCCACCTGCCAGCCATCCAACTTCCCGCCTCCCAATGGGAGTCACCCGAGGTAATCTTCCTGCGGCTTCTGGCCATTTTTGTGCTGGTCCTACTGAATGGATTTTTCGTCGCTTCCGAACTAGCCATCGTCAAGATCCGAGGAAGCCAGTTGGATACACTGATCGAGCAGGGTGATTCCCGTGCCCTGATCACAAAACACATCACCAACCACCTTGAGGCCTACATCTCGGCGACACAGTTGGGGATCACCCTGGCAAGTCTTGGGTTGGGCTGGTTGGGCGAGCCCTTCCTAGCGCACATGATCGAGCCGGCCTTCCTACTCATTGGCGTTAGTGCTCCCGGGGTCATCACGACGATCTCGTTCATCCTGGCTTTTTCACTGATTACCTTCCTCCACATCGTCCTGGGAGAACTTGCCCCGAAATCCCTGTCGATCCGCAAGCCGGTCGAGGTCGCCCTCTGGCTGAGTCCCCCCCTGAATCTTTTTTACACGGTGTTCAGGCCGATTATTGGCTTCCTCAACCGCTCCGCAAATTTCCTGCTCCGGCATGTGTTTCATGTCGAGCCGCCGGATGACTCCGAACGCGCCCTCACCAATGAGGAACTCCGGGTGATTCTTACCGAGAGCCGTGAAGCCGAAGAGGTCTCCCACTTGGGCGAGCAACTCGCCGTGAATGCGCTCGACCTCCGCCACAGGGTCGTGCGGGACATCATGACCCCTCGCAGCGAGGTGATCCTGCTGGACCTTGAGGAACCGTTCGACGGCGAACTCATCAAGGCCATCGAGTCGAGACATACCCGTTTCCCTCTCTGCAACGGGGCTCTCGACGAGTCTGTCGGGCTTGTTCACATCAAGGATCTCCTCAGGATGGTTCACTCGGAGAAAAAGGATCTCGAGGGTATCCAGCGTCCGATTCACCACGTCTCAGAAATGATGCCCCTGGAGAAACTCCTCAACTACTTCCTCGCCAAACATGCTCACTTGGCCATCGCAGTCGACGAATACGGAGGTGCTGTCGGGATCGTGACCCTCGATAACGTGCTTGAAGAACTTGTCGGATCGATCCATGACGAGTTCGACACCCACGAGGAGGAAATCACCAATATCCGTGATGGGGAGTTCAATGCCGAGGGGACCCTTGCCCTTCACGATCTTGCGGAGGAAACCGGGCTCAAGTTTGAAGAGACGGAGGTCAGTACCATTGGAGGCTATGTGACACAACATCTAGGCCATCTCCCGACCCGTGGAGAGAGCATGCTTATCGGTGACTACGCGGTCACCGTGACAAAAACAGACGGAAGGCGCATTCTTCAACTGAACTTTAAAAAACCCTCGGCCCCGGTTAGTGAGAGGTTGACTTAAGACCACCGGCCATCGGCGAGGGATTTTTCTCCCGAATTCACTCTCCGAACTCACGTTCCAACTTTCCTCACAGTACCGGCATCCCTTAGGATATCGGCATGTGGAAAACAGCCCATGAGCATATCCTTAGATTGACCGTCTATGAGCCGGGAAAGCCGGTTGAGGAATTGGCGCGTGATCTTGGTCTCCAGGAGGAGGAAATCATCAAGCTGGCCTCAAATGAAAATCCGCTCGGTCCATCGCCAATGGCGCTGGATGCAATGCGTAAAACCCTTGAGCGGGCCCATTTCTACCCAGATGGCGGAGGCTATGAACTCCGTGGTGCGGTCGCCAAAACGCTGGGGGTTGAGCGTGAAAATATCGTTCTCGGTAATGGATCCAACGAGATCATCGAATTCATAGGTCACGCTTTCCTAGGCCTTGGGGACGAGGTCGTGGTGGCTTGTCACTCCTTTGCTGTCTATAAGCTGATGGCACAACTTTTTGGAGCCGATACGGTGGAGGTCCCGGATCCCGCCTTCACGGCCGATCTCGACGCGATGCTTGCCGCCATCACGCCAAAAACGCGTGCAGTATTCATCGCCAACCCTAATAACCCGACCGGTACGATGGTCGGTCAGGAGGCGATCGATCGCTTCATGGCCGCGGTTCCCGACCATGTGCTGGTGGTCTTTGACGAGGCCTACCACGAGTTCCTTGATAAGGCGCCCGATGTGCTTCCATATGTCCGCTCAGGGCGGAATGTCGTCGTGATGCGCACCTTCTCCAAGATCATGGGTCTCGCCAATCTTCGTATTGGTTACGGCATCACCACTCCCGAGATCGCAGCCGTACTCCAACGCACGCGGCAGCCCTTCAATGCGAATGGTATCGCGCAGGCCGGAGCGCTCGCAGGACTGCTCGACGAGGATCACATGATCCGGACACGTGAGTTGACCGATGAGGGACGGGCGTACCTCGAACGGGAGTTTCAAACGATGGGCCTCGAGTTTGTGCCGAGCTTCGCTAACTTCGTGCTCGTGAAGGTAGGTGATGGGAAGCTGGTCTTTGACGCCATGCTCCGCAAGGGGATCATCCTTCGCGCCATGGGAAGCTACGGGTTGCCCGAGTGGATCAGGATCTCCGTCGGCACAATGGATCAGAACCGCCGCTGCATTGCTGAGCTTAAAAAACTAGCTGAGACTGGAATTGTCTCTACCAACGGCTAGTCGTGCAGGAGACTATTACAGCCCAGGCCACACCTGCTGGTGAGGGAGCCCTTGCCGTGATCCGGATCAGCGGAACGGGAGCCCTTGCTGTCGCCGATAAAATCTTCCACGGAACACATCGGCCTTCCAGTGTGGAGGAGCGAAAGGTGATCTTGGGACGCATCGTCGGGAATAATCAAGAAGTGATCGACGAGGTGCTCCTCACCGTCTTCCATAATCCGCGGAGCTATACAGGGGAGGATCTTGTCGAGATCAGCGGGCACGGAGGCGCTGTGGTCACATCGCGTGTCCTGGCTGCAACCCTTGCCGCCGGTGCCAGGATGGCACGACCGGGCGAGTTCACGGAACGTGCTTTCCTGAATGGAAAGCTGGATCTGACACAGGCCGAGGCGGTCATGGATCTGATCAGCGCGCAAACACCACGGGCCGCACACGCCGCAGTGCTCCAGCTTGAGGGGCGTTTGGGCTCGGAGATCCGAATGTTGAGGGAGGAACTTCTCGAATGTGTGGCGCACCTAGAGGCCTTCATTGATTTTCCCGAAGAGGGCATCGATCCCGAGAGTGGCGCCGTTCTCCTGAATCGGATGGAAGGAATCGCCGCCCACATCGATCGCCTGCTAGTGACTGCCACTGAGGGAATTCTCCTGCGCGACGGGATCACAATCGCGCTCTGTGGCGCTCCGAATGCAGGGAAATCGAGCCTAATGAACCGCCTTCTCGGAGTGGAGCGCTCCATCGTCAACGCCGCTCCTGGAACGACCCGTGATACCATCGAGGCGAGTGCAAGTCTCGGAGGTTATCCCTTCCGGATCATTGATACTGCAGGCCTCAGGGAGACTGCCGATCCGATTGAACGGGAGGGGGTGCAACGCGCCCGCAAAGCTGCGGAAGATGCCGATCTCCGAATCCATTTGGTCGATGCCTCCACAATGAAAACCACCGTTCAGCCACTTTTTGAAGATGAACTACTTATCATCAACAAGATGGATCTTGTCGATGGCAGCGCGGACCTTCCACCTCCACCTCTTTCTCAGGAAAGCCTCCTGATTTCGTGCAAGACCGGCGAAGGGATCGGAGAACTGGTAGAAAAAATCCTACGGAGAGTAACTAGTCGCTCTGAGTCGGAAGCAACGCTCCACGGCGCCTCCATCAGCTCTCGCCATCGTGACTGCTTGGAGCGCGCCATGACGGCACTGAGGGAGGCAATCAGGCTTCTTGCTGCAGGGGAACCTCCGGAGTTGCTCGCCGTTGAATTGCGCAGTTCACTCGCTGCCGTGGGGCAGATTGTCGGGGATGCCGGACCTGAGGAAATCCTAGGCAAGATCTTCAGTAGCTTCTGTATCGGAAAATAGCTGCACCAGAGGCCCTTTGCATCCTTACCTTTTGTCGCGATGTCCCTTTCCTGATTTTCTATTTATCTAAATAGCTTTTTCCCATGGATTTTTATTCCCGCTTTCTACGGCCGATCTTTTTCTCGCTCAATGCGGAGGAAGCACACGATGCTGTGATGAGTCTTCTCCAGTCAGGCTCCCGCTATCCGGGGATCATTCGCATAATGGCTGGACCACAGATCCCTCCAAACCAGCGAAAAGTGGCTGGCATCAACTTCCCCACCCCGATCGGATTGGCTGCCGGTATGGATAAGAACGGCATCGCGCTCCCGGCTTGGGAAGCACTTGGTTTCGGCTTTGTGGAAGTGGGAACGATTACTGCCCTGCCTCAGCACGGCAACCCGAAGCCCCGACTCTTTCGCTTTGCCGATCAGGAGGCATTGATCAATCGCCTCGGATTCAATAACGAGGGGGTCGAAGCCGTGGCTTCACGACTTGAGGGATTGCGTTCTTCCGGAAACTGGCCCGGCATCCCAGTGGGTCTCAATATCGGCAAGTCCAAGGTGACACCGGCAGGGGCAGCTCATCTTGATTATCTTGCCTCATTCAAGCGCTTAAAGGGACTTGAAGATTACTTTGTGATCAACGTCAGTTCGCCCAATACCCCGGGCCTCCGTGATCTCCAGTCCACGGAGGCACTGGGAAGGATCATCCGTACGCTCCGCGACTGGGAGGGAACACCGAGCAAGCCGCTTTTCGTGAAGGTCGCGCCCGATCTTGCGGAGGAGGATCTTGTGGAGATCGTCAAGCTCGCTGAGGAAGAGGAACTTGCGGGTCTGATTGCTACCAACACGACACTCGATCATTCAGCCATTCCCGATGACCAGCAACAGCAAGGGGGGCTCAGTGGGAAGCCCGTGAGACTCCGATCCCTGCGGGCACTCCAGATTATCAGGCAACACTCAAAGCTTCCGGTGATCGCCTGCGGTGGTATCAGTGACGGGGCTTCGGCACAAGAGCGGATGGAGGCTGGAGCGGATCTCCTCCAAGTTTACACCTCTTTTATCTACCAGGGGCCGGCACTGTTGAGAAAACTCTCCAAAGTTACATTAATTTGAAAGATTCGGCGGATTATCTTCAGCCCTCGGTCTTCAGCCTTTAGCCTTTTCCCATATGTCCCACGCACCCGATACCACTCTCCTCCTAGGCCACTCGCCAGATCCCGACGATGCATTCATGTTCTACGCAATGGCGGCCGATAAGATCGACCTCATGGGGTATCGCTTCGAGCATACCCTTCAGGATATCCAGACCCTGAATGAGCGGGCCATTCGTGGGGAACTCCATCTCTCCGCCGTCTCCATCCATGCCTATGCCTACTTGCTCGACTCATACGCCCTACTGCCATGCGGGGCCAGCATGGGCGATGGCTATGGCCCCATGTTTGTCTGCCTCCAAGGCCAGGGCCTTGCCGTGGATGCCTCCGAGGAGAAAAAGAAGACCTGGCTTCGTTCCAAGAAGATCGCCGTCCCCGGTCTCATGACGAGCGCCTATCTTAGCGCCCAGCTTTACTTAGGCAAGGAGTTCAACCATATCGTGGTTCCGTTTGATGAGATCTTCGAGGCGATCCGCTCCGGAAGTGTCGATATCGGACTGATCATTCACGAAGGGCAGCTCACCTATGCCCAAGAGGGATTTGAAAAGGTGGCCGACATGGGAGAGTGGTTCAAGGGTGAGTCAGGCCTACCTCTTCCTCTCGGCGGGAATGTCATCCGGAAGGACTTTACTCAGCAGCAACGGAGAGAACTCAATACCATCATGAAAGAGAGTATTCGCTACGGCTTGGAGCATCGCCGTGCGGCCGTTGATCACAGCATGGCCCATGCGCGAGGCATGGAGGTGCCACTTGCCGATGAATTCATCGGCATGTACGTGAACAACTATACCCTCGACTACGGGGATAGTGGACGCGCTGCCATCAGGGAGTTCCTAGGTAGAGCTGCGGATCAGGGACTGGTGCCACGGCTTGATAAACTTGAGTTTGTCAGCTGAGTGTACTGATCATTCCGTCAGTCGCCGCAGAGAAAAGAATACCAAGGCGCTCTTAATTTTTTAAATCCTTGGGAGTCAACCCCTCAACCGAATAAGAGTTGAAAGGCTAATTCGCTTTGATCGTGAAAGTCGTGCTGGCAGACTGGAAATTACTCGTTCCAGACTGAAGTGCCGTCACACTGATCGTACCCTTACCTGTTGGTTTGAGAACGTTGCCGGTCAAGGTTGCGGGCCCACTCTTCAGATTGAAGGTTACCGGTAGTCCCGAGGAACTCGAGGCGTAAAGAGTCACACTACCATTCGCAACATAGGTAATGGTACTCGGTACCGAGACCGTGATTTTCTGGGTGGCCTGATTCACCGCGAGTGACTGGGTTACTGAGTTTGCTGCACTATAGTTGTCATTGCCCGGCTGACTAGCTGTGATACTAGCACTTCCTGAACTCAATATCGTCACGATATTACCCGCGATGGCAATATTGGTGGATGAGGTGCTGTAAGTCACAGGCAAGCCGCTGCTTGATGTAGCTGTAAGGCTGAACGACTGGGAGCCGCAGCTTTGCGCGGAAAGTTTACCAAAGGTGACGGTCTGTGGAGCTTGATTAACAACGAACGAAGTCGTCACTTCGGGTGCTTTACTGTAATTGGCATTACCAGACTGATCAGCTGCAAGGGTCACGGGACCAACCCCGGTGATCGTGACCGTGTTGCCGGTGATCGTTGCGGGTCCGGACAGCACAGAAAGAGTCACGGGCAACTTGGAGCTAGAGGCTGGCACTTTGACTGTGAGAGGAGCCGATCCATAGGTCATCGCTGAGATCGCGCCAAGGGCACCGATAGTCTGACTGGATTGGGCTACGTTGAAGCTCGTAGTCATTTGAGCTGCTGGTCCGTAGGTTGCCGTACCAGACTGATTGGCCGCTAGCGTCACTAATCCCGCTCCAGTCACGGTGACATTCGTTCCCTTGATCGTTGCTGGCCCCGAGAGCACCGAAAGACTAACAGGCAGGCCTGTGGGGTTGTTGCTTCCATCGACAGAAACCGGTAGTGCCACCCCAAAAGGAGCAACTCCATAAGTTTGTCCCGTCACGCTGAATGCACCCACAAGCGACTGGTTGAGTTGACCCACGGAGAATGAGGTCGTTACTGCCTTGGCCGCCTGATAATTTGCTGTCGCCGATTGTGTGGCCGAGAGCACAACGATTCCGTTGCCTGTTAGGGTGATCATGTTGTTGGTGATCGTCGCGGGGCCACTCATAACCGTGACGTTCACGGGATTATTCGTGTTGCTAGAGAGCGGGGGCGTGATGGCAAAGGGTTGTACGCTCAAGAAATTGGTGGTGATATTTTGGATATTCTGGAATTGCTGCAGAACTTGGGATGCGGGGCTGATCACCAGCGTGCCTGTGACCTGCGGGGCCGACGAATAGTTGGCATTGGCCGAAGCATTGGCAGCCAGCACAATGGATCCGGCACCGGTGACGGTAAGGTTATTATTTTCATCAATGGAGCCAGGCCCAGAGGCAACGGAGAGTGTCACGGGAAGGCCCGAAGAACTTACGGGAGGCGTGATGGGAATCATGAGATTAGGCGCATAAGCCTGAGTTCCTGGGGATACTAATGTTGAGATTGTCTGTGTCGCTTTCTGGACGACAAACGATGTGGTTACCTCGGGGGCTGCTGTGTAGTTACCATTTCCAGCCTGATCCGCTGCTACCGTCACGGTTCCAGCTCCGGTGACGTTGATTGTATTACCCGTGACATTGGCTGGCCCCGAAAGCACCGAGAGCGTCACCTGTAGACCGGAAGTCGCCTTGAGTAGGGCCACACTGATTGGACTGACACCGTAGGTTTTGGTAGGGATAGTGGCCAATGGAGCTATGGTCTGACCTGCAGGGTTGACTACGAAGGTGGTCGTGACCTCCTGGGCAGCAGGATAATTGCTATTTCCAGCTTGATCAGCTGCTATCGTCACGGTTCCCGCTCCGGTTATGGTGATCGTATTACCCGAGATGGTGGCCGGTCCCGAGAGTATTGAGAGGCTTACCGGAAGGCCCGAACTGGCCACTGGGGCAGTTACCTTGAAGGGCTTCACCCCATAGCTGACATTTCCAATAGGGGGAAACGGAGCAATGGAATTATTTCCCTGCGTCACATTGAAAGTTGCTGTTGTCTGAACTGGACCATAAGTCTTATTGCCAGCTTGCGTTGCGGCCAAAACGACTTGGCCAACACCAGTCAGCGTGACCGTGGTGCCTGATACAGTAGCTGGTCCTGAAACAACTGAGAGTGTGACCGGTAACGATGAGGAAGCTGTCGGCAGGGTCACCATCAAAGATCCTGCATCCAGTGACTGATCAGATACCCCGACGATTCCTCCGCTCAATGTTTGATTTGATTTGCCCACGGAGAAGCTCGTAGTGACGGAAGCAGATGCCAGATAGTTGGCTGTCGCAGGTTGATTGGCCGAGAGCACGACCACGCCATTGCCCGTTACTGTCAGCACGTTGTTGTTAATCTTTGCGGGGCCGCTCTTGACCGAGACAACCACGGAGTTCGTTGAACTCGAGAGCGGTGGGGTGATCGGAAATGGTTGCACCGTTGTGTAATCCGAAACGATATTCGAAATTGCCTGGAATGGCTGCAGAACCTGAGGCGCCGCGTTGACCGTTACACTGGCCAGCATTTGAGGTGCGGGGGCGACATTATCGTTACCCGACTGATTCGCCGCGAGAGTGATAATCCCTGATCCGGTAGGGGTGATCGTATTGCCGGAAATTGTTGCTGATCCGGAAACGACACCGAGCGTGACCGGAAGGCCCGAACTAGCCGCTGGGGGAGCTATAGTAAACGGAACTCCGAATGTTTGGGCCGAGATCGCGGCGAAGGGTGAAATCGTCTGCGATGTGTTATTAACCAAGAACGTCACGGTTTGCTGGGTAGCCGCGGAGTAGTTGCTGCTTCCAGTCTGATCGGCAGCTAGTGTCACCTGTCCGACTCCAGTCAGTGTGACGCTATTTCCAATGACCACGGCAGGTCCTGAGAGGACCGAGAGTGTGACGGGCAAGCCCGAACTTGCAGTGGGTACGGCCACGTTGAATGGAGCCCCACCGGAGACCTTGGAGGAAATCGGCGCAAAGCTTCCGATCGTCTGAGCCGCTGGACTGACAGTGAATGAAGTGATCACCTCTTGGGCTGCTGGATAGTTTGCATTACCAGGTTGATCGGCGGCCACGGTTACCGACCCTGCGCCCGTGATGGTGATCGTATTGCCCGTAATGATGGCAGGCCCTGAGAGGACCGAGAGTGTCACAGGGAGGCCGGAACTTGCAGCAGGAGCTGCCACATTAAATGGTTTCACTCCATAGTTCACGTTTCCAATCGGTGAGAAAGGCGTAATATTGTTGCTGCCTTGGCTGACGCTGAAAGTTGCATTGGTCTGGATAGGACCATAGGTTGCGCTTCCTGACTGCGTGGCTGCCAGGGTCACAGCGCCGACGCCTGTGAGTGTCACTGTGGTTCCGGAAACGGTGGCCGGCCCGGAAATGACGGAGAGAGTAACAGGAAGCGTTGAGGAGGCTGTTGGCAGGGTCACGTTGAAAGGAGCTGCCCCAAAAGTCTGATTGGAAACTCCTGCAATGGGGCCACTTAGGGTCTGGATTGCCTTCCCTACCGAGAAGCTTGTCGTGACAGGCGTAGCAGCCAGATAATTGGCATTACCCGCTTGGCTAGCCGAGAGCGTGACCACGCCATTGCCCGTCATGGTGACGATGTTGTTCGAAAGTGTCGCTGGTCCGCTAGCCACAGTTACAACAACTGGATTGTTCGTGTTGCTGGATGCGGGTGGGGTAACCACGATCCCATTCGATAGTGTGGTGTAATCTTCGGCTACACTTGCGACGGGTGTGAACGCAGAAAGAACCTGCTGCGCCTGTTTGACGCTTACGTTGGCCGTGACTTGCGTTGCGGCGGCATAGTTGTTGGTGCCCGATTGATTTGCTGCAACTGTAATCAGCCCAACCCCGTTTGGGGTAATCGTATTACTTAAGATCGACGCTGGTCCTGAGAGGATGGAAAGCGTGACAGGCAAGCCCGCACTAGAGGTTGGCGGAACTATGGTGAAGGGTTGCCCGAAGCTCTGTGATGGAATCGGCGCAAACGCTGAGAGCATCTGTGCCGCCGGATTTACCTGAAAAGTGGTGGTCACTTCTGTGGCGCGATTGTAATTGGTATTTCCCGCTTGGTTGGCGGCGATCGTGACAGTTCCAGCGCCGGTAACCGTGAGCGTATTACCCGCAATCGTTGCTGGACCGGAAGGGACCAGGGTTACCGGCAAGCCAGAACTTGCTTTGGGAATGGTGATGGCGAATGGGGCGTCACCATACATCTTGGACTGAAGGGAAGCGAATGGGGCAATGGTTTGCGAGGCGGGCGCGATTTGGACCGTTGTTGATACAGGTGTCGCCGCAAGGCAGTTCGAACTTCCCGACTGACTGGCCGACAAGGTGACGATTCCAGTTCCGGTCGGAGTGATCAGGTTCCCGGCGATCGTTGCAGGCCCAGAAACTGAAAGTCTAACGGGAAGGCCTGAGGTGGCGATTGGCGAAGCCACGGTGAAAGGGGTGCCGTAGGTTTGGGTGGGAATGGTTGCGAATGACGCAATAGTCTGAGAGGTGACGGTGATTGTATTGGTGACGGGCGTTGCGTTTGCGTACTGATTATTTCCGTTTTGACTGGCAACAAGCGTCACCGTTCCCGCACCGGAGAAAGTAAGGGTGTTGTTGCCAATACTGGCAATGGTGCTTCCAGTAAGGAATGTGTAGGTGATCGGAAGACCGGCCGAACTTGTTCCATTAAGATTGAATACCCCTGCAGTGCTTCCGGAATATGTCGGGCTGAATATAATGCTTTGCGAAGAGAGAAGATTTGCTTCGAATCCGTGCGTGAGGTCGTAGTTGTCGATATAAGTTCCGAAAACAGTGTTTCCGGAAATGCCGTTGACTGTGGTGCCCGAAGAACCATCGGTTGAACCACCAGACTGAGCCTGTGGCTCTTCGAGTATCGTGTAGTTGGAGCCATCATAGGCGAACCAATGGGTAAGTGAATTCGTATCAACATAGGTGCCGATCACCGTGTTGGCTGAACCAGAGAGGTAATTCATGCTAGATATCCCGCCCGAAGAGTCATCGGGGCCGGTGACTGTAACGTACTTGCCGCCGTCCGTTGTCAGAAATCCGTAAAGATTTCCGGTGCCCGGATTCGTTGCTGCGGGATCATTATCCGTGTCGTAAAAGGTACCGGCGATCAGATTACCCGAAATCACATCGAGACTATTGATCCCGACACCATTGGTCCCATAAGGACCCATGATGGTGGTCTTGCCTGTTCCAATAAACCCGTAGGTATTTCCGGTGTTTGGGTCGGAATAGGTGCCGACAATGTTGCCGGCGGCGATACCATTTACCGTGAGAAGGCCCGTATTGGTTCCCCCCGGTCCAGGAACGGCTTTGTTATTTAGAAAGCCAAAAGTATTACCCGAACTCGGATCGGTATAAGTACCAACCACCGATGTGCCAGAAACTCCGTTCACGGAGATAATACCCCCGTTCATGCCGGCAGGACCTTGGATCGTCGTGTAACTGGATCCCCCGTTAAGAGTGAGATAGGCGTACGTATTTCCGGAACTAGGATCACTAAAAGTTCCCGCTACAGACGTTCCGTTGATCGCATCAACCGTCAAAATGCCGGCATTTGTTCCGGCGGGGCCAAGCAGTTGGATGTAGTTGACACCATCAGGTGTAAGAAAGCCAAAGGTGTAACCTGCGTTCGTGTCAAAATAAGTTCCCACCGCATTCGTTGTTGAAAAACCGTACAAGGTGGTGGCGGCCGTCGAGGGATCGCTATTGGGTGATGGGATGGATAGGCAGTCGCCATTGAGAAGCAGGAAGTTATTCGTAAACCCATTGGTATCGACGAAATAGCCAAGGGATCCAGCCACTGACAGCGCCGTGATGGAAGTGCCTGTCGGAGGCCCATCGACGGTCATGTACTGATCGACACCAATAGTATTCGTACCGATAGTGACAGGTGAGAAGAAGTTGTGAGGGTTACCCATCCCATCAAAAAATACTCCTGAAATTCCACCGGCAAAAACATTGGTAATGGTTAGGCTAGAGGCTGTCTCGTTGGTGGGCCCTAGTACCGGCACATAAGTGGCTGACTTATTGCCGATCAGCGCTATGAATCCCCACGTGTTATTATTGCTATCATTGTAATTGCCAACCACAGAGCTACCCAAGGAGCCGACGACATTGTATAATCCTGTAGAATTCGTTGGGCCATAAAGACTAAAGTAGTTAATCCCATTGTTGTCTGGCTGGAAGGAGGCAAGAAAGGCCGCATTCTGTCCGCTGGTCGTGACGTAGGAACCGAGCGCAGAAAGTCCTGCTGGCGCAATCAACATCACGGAGTTGTTCGATGCATCGGAGGGACCATTGACCGGTATCGCTGCACCGGCAGAGTTAGAGATTAAAGCCGAAAGGAATCCCGATCCATCCGATCCATTAGTGGAATAGGTTCCCAAAACCATGGAGGAGTCGGTAGTGATCCCCAAGAGTGCCGTCACGCCTTTCTCATTTCCACTGGGGCCTGAAACAATAATGTTATTCGAACCATCTGGCGTGATGAACCCGAAACTTCCGCTACCTGAGTTGGTGGTGTAAGTTCCGAAAAGGAGGTTGTTGCTCAAGGCAACTCCTGAGATCAAGATGGAACCAGGATCTGCTCCTGCGATGGAAAGGATTGTGGAGCTAGAAGGTGCGCTGCTAACGGTGAAAAATGCGTCTGAATTGCTGCCGGTATTTCCGAAAATCGTTATCCCGGAAATCCCAAGAATCGATGTTACCCCCATTCCGGAAGGGTCAATTGTGCTGAAATTCGTCCCATCGGGAGTAAAAAAGCCATAATTCAGGGAATTGACATCGGTAAAATTTCCGACAATGCCTCCCGCCGTTGAAGCTCCCACGGCGACTGTTCCGGGGATGGTTGCATTAGGGTTATCCAGAATCGTGTAATTCGTGCCGTCGTAAGTGAAACTGAATGTGTTATTTCGGGCATCTGTGTAAGAGCCGACCACCATCTGCCCAGTAGCCCCGAGAACCTGCGTGGAAGGCGCGCCGATTGAGGAAAGCGGATCATCCAAGGTAGTGTAGAAGAAGTCGGCCTTGGCAACGCTCGTGAAGGCGAGAAGGGCTGCAGTCAGCAGATAAAGAGCACTTTGCTTCCCCTCGAAGAGGGAGTTTTGGTTTTTATTCATGAAAATATGAAATGAGAATAATACCTTCTCCAAGGTAGCCAGATTGCTTGGGTGCACAAATGTTTTGTGTTACAAAATTTACTTACATTCAACCCCTCATTTTTATAATTAAAATTTGTTTTTTCATAGTATCAATTTCCTAACATTCCCTAAAATTCAGACACCTCAGAAACATTCCGCCACATAAGCAGAATTTTTCTATCCTAGGCTATGGTCGGGTAGCCATAGCTTTACTTGCGCTCCGCCGTTTTCTAACTTGCAGGGGGAGGCCCTCCCACACAACCTCTTCATCCAATGAAGACTCTGCTCATTACCGGTGCTTCCACCGGATTCGGACGCTCCCTCACTGAAGAGGCACTCCAGCGCGGACACCAAGTTGCACTGGCCGTCCGAAACCCCGAAGCCGTTGCCGATCTGGTCGCCAAGCACCCTGAAAGGGCTTTGGCCATCCACTTTGACCTGACAAAGCCTGCAGATGCCTTCCGTGCGATCAATGAAACCATTGAAAAATTTGGTGCGATCGACATGTTAATCAATAACGCTGGCTACGGACTGCTCGCTTCCTTAGAGGAGACAACAGACGCGCAACTCGAGCGTAATCTTGAGACGAACTTTACCGGCCCTCTCCGTCTGATCCGTGCTGTGATACCGGTGATGAGGGAACAAAAATCAGGCCACATCGTGAATCTCTCGGCCATAGCAGCCTACGCCAATCATGCAGGTTTTGCCGTCTATGGGGGTGCGAAGGCGGCCTTAGATGCTGCGTGTGATGCCGCTGCCCAGGATGTGGCTCCTTATGGCATCAAGTTCACCTCGGTCGTACCGGGGCCCTTCCGGACCGATTTCATCGGGAGATCCTTGGAACACTCCCCACGGATGCCGGCCTACGAAGCTACGGTAGGCAAATTCAGTGCTTTCTTGGAGAAGATGAATGGGCGTCAACCAGGGGATCCTGACAAGGCTGCCAGAGCAATACTCGACCTTCTTAATGCAGAAAAACCTCCGTTCCGTCTCCTTCTCGGAGGTTACGCCTACACGATGTTTGCAAAAAAACTGGCCTCCCAGGAGGCCGAGATGAAAGCATGGAAAGAAGTTGGTCTGCCGACGGATTTCCCCCCAGGAGAGTAAACAAATCCGGTCAACGCCGAACTCAGGGACGTCGACGGACCGGGATGCCGTGGGAGGCAAGTTCACGCTTTACATCCCCGACCGTGTAATGGCCGAAGTGAAAGATACTGGCCGCCAGGACCGCGTCGGCCTTGCCCAATGTAAGAACCTCGGCCATGTGTCCGATATCACCCGCTCCACCGCTGGCGATCACGGGGACACCGACCGCACCGCTGACCGCTGCGGTGAGCGCTAGATCGTACCCTGCCTTCGTTCCATCGGAGTCCATGCTCGTGAGCAGGATCTCTCCGGCTCCACGCCTGGCCACCTCGACAGCCCAATCAACTGCCTGCCATCGCGTCGGTCTCCTTCCGCCATGGGTGTGGACAATCCAGCCTCCCTGACCATCACGACGGGCGTCGATGGCCACCACCACGCACTGGGATCCAAAGCCTTCTGCGGAGGAGTTGACGAGATTAGGGTCATCGAGGGCAGCCGTATTCATGCTTACCTTGTCGGCCCCGGCAAGAAGCATGGCCCTGACATCGGCAACCTTGCGGATGCCCCCGCCAACAGTCAGCGGCATGAAACAGGCATCGGCCGTTTTCTCCACGACCTCCCTCATGGTGGCACGGCCCTCATGGGAGGCAGTGATATCGAGGAAAACAAGTTCATCGGCTCCTTGGGCGTCATAGGCCCGCGCACATTCGACAGGGTCGCCAGCGTCACGGATATTCTCGAACTTGGTGCCTTTCACAACACGTCCTCCGTCGACGTCGAGGCAAGGGATGATTCTTTTGCAAAGCATGTAATATTTTACGATACCTGCCGTGCCCCCGTGATCAAAAGCGAAAAGGTAATCAGGTGAATGAGATTGCGCAGTGGCCTCCCTTCACTAGATTTCAAAGTTGCGATGACAGGGTTGCCTCATTCATTTTTTGCGAACGACAGGATGCTGCGACTCCTTGCCCTGCTTGCGTGCCTACTTATGCCGGGTTGCGCCCTCTTTGACCAAGGTGGCGCAAACCTCTCCAATTTTCGAACGGTGGTCTTGGATCCCGGACACGGAGGCTACGACCACGGCGCTCACGCTGTCCGGGGAATGGATGAAAAAATGCTGACCCTCGATGTGGCCCGTCGCGTTAAGCCCCTCCTCGAGCACCGTGGATACCAAGTCGTCATGACCCGGACAAAGGATACCTTCATTCCGCTTGGCACCCGCACCTCAATCTCGAACTCCCGTGCGGACGCGGCCTTCGTAAGTATTCACTGCAACTGGGCCAACAGACGCTCCGCTAGCGGCGTGGAAGCCTACTACTTCAATCTCCATTCCGCACCTTTTGCCGGGAACATCCTCCGTGAAATCGCTGGTTCCTATGGATCCCATAGCCGAGGCGTGAAATTCGCTCGCTACTACGTGCTTCACCACAACGAGAGGCCATCGACGCTGCTTGAGTTGGGTTTCATCTCCAATCCAAAGGAGAACGCCTCCCTTCAGGATCCGGCCACCCGTCAACGACTGGCAGAAAAAATTGCGGAAGGTATTTCCAAAGTGCACGGCGGACGTGCGCCTCTTTCCACCTCGGGATCCTAGTAGTCAGGGTAGAATCCCAAATGTTCTGATCAGGCAGCAAAAAGCCCCTTCAGGCGTTCGGTGAAGCTTCGATGAATCGGCGTGTTCTCCTCACCGCAAAGCCCCGCAAAAATTTGGAGCGCCTCCTTCTGTGAGGCATTGAGCTTAGAGGGGACTTCGACCTCGAGTTTCACGTGCAGATCTCCCTTGGCTTGGCTCTGCAGGCGAGGCATTCCGTGGCCCTTCACCCTGAAATCACTTCCCCCCTGGGTGCCGGGAGGGATCTTCATTTTCACGGGGCCTGAGAGTGTCGGAACCTCCACTTCACCTCCCAAGGCAGCCGTCACAAAGGGAATAGGAATCGTGCAAAACAGGTCGGAAGCCTCACGGGTGAAGATAGCATGTTCCTTGAGGTGGATGACGACGTAGAGGTCGCCTGTTTCGGCGCCTCTTTTACCCGCCTCGCCTCCACCGGAGGAACGGAGTCTCGATCCTTCGTCAATGCCGGCAGGAATGTTCAGCTTGATTCTGGAAGTCTTCTCAGCACGCCCTTCGCCGCCGCATCCTCGGCAAGGTTTGTCGATGGTCTTTCCCTGCCCATGGCACTGGGGACATGGTTGGGCGACTTGGAAGAATCCTCGTGAGGCGACTACTTGGCCATGCCCCCGACAGAGTGAGCAGGTCGAGACTTTCGCCCCCTTGGCACCCCCTGTTCCGTCACACGCGGCGCAGTTGTCCAACTTCCGAAGCTCAACTTCTTTTTCACAGCCGGCGAAGGCCTCCTCAAGCGTGATTTGCAGGTCATACCTCAGGTCAGAGCCACGCCCTTCTTGGGCGCCATTCCCGCCTCCGAAGAAATGGTCGAAAATTCCTCCACCTCCACCCGAAGCCCCGAACATTTCCTTGAAGAGGTCGAAGGGATCATGCCCGCCACCACCTGCGGACGCCCCCCCTTGAAAAGCAGCATGGCCGTAGCGGTCGTAAGCGCTTCTTTTCTCAGAATCGCCAAGGATGTCGTAGGCCTCGGCAATTTCACGGAAGCGGGCCTCAGCTGTCGCATCGCCTGGGTTTTTATCCGGATGGTGCTTGACCGCTAACTTCCTGTAAGAGCGTTTGATCTCCTCAAATTCCACGGTCCTGGTAACTTCCAGCACCTCATAATAGCATCGCTTCGACATTGTACGAAAAGACCTGACCGATGACTCAAACCACCTTGTTAACGATCACGCTGGATGGCCGTATCAGCCTGTCAGCCAAGCGGAATCCACGACGCAACTGCTTAAGTACCACTCCATCTGTCTGGTTCGCATCGGTCTCATGTCCGAGAGCCTCATGAAGTTTGGGGTCAAATGGTTGACCGACTGCATCGATCGGCTGAAGGCCGCAAGCGACCAGAAAATCCCCAAGCTGACGATGGACCATGGAAAATCCATCGACAATCCCTTTAGCCGAGGCGTCACCACGAGCCGCCTCAAGACCAAGTTCAAAATTATCCAGGATCGGCAGAAGTTTTTCAAAGAGACCCGCATTGGCGAAGCGGATTGCCTCCTCTTTCTCTCGAATCATTCGCTTGCGATAGTTTTCAAGGTCAGCAGCGGAGCGTAAGGCCTGATCGCGGTAGCGCTCGATCTCTGCCTGGGGGTCTGCGGCTATGGAAAAATCCCCTGCGGTGCTCTGCTCCATCTCGGTAGTCTTGGCTTCAGATTTAGAAGGCTCAGGGTTTTCTGTGTCGGGGTGATTCTTTTTCACGGATAATTCTGTGGGTTTGTGTTGGTCGGATGAGGAATTTTTTGAAGGGCGAGTTTTTGAAGGGCGATTAGCGTGATATCATCGTGCTGGGGTTGTTTCCCTGCAAAGTCTAGAACGGAACTGGCCAGACGTTGCAGGGTTTTTTCCACCCCGGTACCGGCGCTCTCCAGAAGTTCTCCGGAGAGCCGTTCCACACCGTATTCACTTCCCTCGGCATTGAGCGCCTCGGTCAGACCGTCGGTGTAGAGTAGCAGCAGATCCCCCTCGCCGATGTGGAGAGGATAATCGGTGCAAAACCTATCGAAGACGACGCCGCTGTCAATCCCCACAGCCATCCCCTTGGGGTTAAAGCGCTCAACTTGGTGCTGTGCAGATCGGTACATCAACGGAGCATCATGCCCGGCTCTCGCAAGCAGGGCCTCACCGGTATGCCTGTTCAAGACGACATAAGCCATGCTGATGAACATGTCCTCCTTCATGTCGGGATAAAGCTGCCTGTTGACGTCACTCAGCACCGCCGCCGGCGAAAGACGACCGGGGGCCTGACTTCTCAGTGCGCTCCTGCACATCGCCATGATAAGGGAGGCCGGAACACCCTTCCCGGAGACATCCGCGATCACGATGCCGAGATGATCCTCATCAACCGGCAGGTAATCAAAATAGTCACCACTAAGAGTTTTGGCAGGAAGGTTCAGACCGCTAATCTCGAATCCCTGCAGATTCGGAGCCTCGGAAGGAAGAAGGATCTTCTGAATTTCACGAGCGATCTGGAGATCGTGATCCATAGCAAGCTTTTCTCCCGCCGCAAGATGGATGGCTTGGTTAAAAAGAGCGAAGGCCGATTGCTCCAGAATCGCTTGAAAGACCTCGATCTTCGTTTGTCCAAAGGAATCGGTTCCAGTGCGTTCGGCGAGAGCAAGGACACCCAGGAACTTTTGCCGGTAATAAAGCGGGCCGAGGATTGCGGAGCCAAGGCCCTGGTTCAGAAGCCTGACGTCAAAATCCTCGTGGCGCCGGAAAAAGCGTGCCTCTTTCCAGTCGGCAACCTCCCCAATAAGACCGATCCCCATCGGCACGGTCTGAAGCCGCACAAAGCTCTCCACAGCTTGGCTAGCGACTCCTGAGGCAGCCTCGAGTGCCAATGCTTCGGGTAAAATCACAAGCGGAGGACAGCCTTTCGTCAGAAAGGTTGGGAGGAGATTCTTCCCGCAACGATCGACGAGATACAGCGCGCCACCACCCGCCTTGAGAATATGGCAGGCCCCCTCGACGATGAGGCGGTGAAGCTCCCCCGCAGGAACGCCCTCCGAAAACGCTGCTCCCAGTCCGTGAAGGAAGTCGAAAACACGACGTTCCTCCTGATGGATCTCGACAGACCTCCGCTTCAACTGCCCGACCCGCCGACGGGATCCGTACACGATGACTCCAAGAGCAATCATCGTCACCGTCAGGAAGCCGATGATCATAGGCTCAATGGTCTTAAGCGTCATGGCTATTCAGTATGAACAACCTTCCAAAGGTTGGCGAGACTTCGCCTGCTTTCCGAGTGACTCAGCCGGCAGGTTGGGTATCACTCTCTTGTTTCAGATAGTCCAATACATCCTGAAAACGAGCAGCGTTATCCGGATTGGTCGCCACAAGAGCCTCATGAGCTGCCAAGATGATCTCCTTTTCGGGATTTTCCATCATGGGAAGTTCCATGAGAGCTGCCCCCACCTCCGCTGGAATCCGCTGGGGATCCCCAAGCGCCTCCACATTGATGAGCAGATGCAATCCAAGATTTTCAAGAAGATCGATGTTCCTTGGACTGACATTGATGATTGTGAGCGATCCTTGGGCAAGCGTGCCGATGTTCTGTGACAGCCCAGCCAGCGTTCCCATGAACGTCGAATCCATGTGGTCACAAGCCGCAAGGTCAACAACGTAGCGCTGGTAGCCGCACTGGATCATTGCCTGAACGAATTTACGGATTGGGCCGCTGCTCTGATAATTTCCACGGCCCTCCGCCCTGATCCAAACCACGCCATCAAAACAGGCGGCCCTGACCGTGGCGGGAGCCTTGGCTGCATTGGAAGATTTACTTTCGCTCATTGAAAACAGGGGTAGCTCCCACAAACCATCACTGGGAGCTGGTTTGAACGAAGCCCCTCCAGTGATTGCGTCATCTGGGGATCGTGGGCGTGTCCGGCAACTTCAAGGAAGAGATGTAGCCCACCTTCCCGGGCGCGGCGACTATGGATGGAAATAACATTCGCTCCGGAAGCCTTGAACGGTTCCATGGCGGAAGCAAGAGCCCCTGGCTGATCATTAAGCCGGATCAGCAAAGCGGTCTGATCATCTCCGGAGGGGGTGTTGAGTATAGATCCGAGAACCAGGTGCCTACCTGTGTCGGCCTCTTCCCCTTCATCGAGAACGATCTGGGAACAGAGTTGCACGGTGCCACCGGCGAGCAACTCGAGCACCGCGGCATCAGGGCCCTCCTCTCCGAATGGGATAACCCCGCAATCAGCACCTCCTTGCGAAACGGCCTCGAAGAGGGAGGCTGGTGAGGCATGGAAGGTGTAGCGGACACAGGATCCGAACTGCTGCTTGGCGGCTCGATGGGAACGCCCACCCACGCCGCCTTCACAGGCGATGACCGTATCCTTTTCAAGCGCCAGCGAAGCGGACATGATCTCGCGGTATATTGCCCGGATCGCCAAGGCATCAAGGGGACCCTCACTCGCTGCGGTCAACCGCCTCATCAATTGCTCCGCTCTCTCGGGTGCATAGACCGGGCGCCCGTTGCGCTCCTTGATCAGCCCTATCTCTTGGGCAAAGCGAGCCCGCTCATTGAGAAGGCCCAAAAGCTTTCCGTCGATTGCATCGATTGCATCGCGAAGCTGGCTTAAATTCTCCATGCAAAAACGTTATTCCAACGTGTCAGGTTCCCCGAAAGGCTCCTCCTCGGAATCTGAAGTCTCGGACGTTTCCTCAACGACATGGTCAAAGGAAATTTCCTCTATAACGACAGATTCACGGACTTCCAGAATATCAGTCACCTCGATGTACTCCACGACCTCTTGCGTGACCTCCGGTTCCTCTTCCGAGACGCCGTTAAGTTCCGGTGTGGATTCATCGCCGTGCTCTCCGGCAACCGGCTCGGGCGTCGCCTTGGGGAGGGGGACATGGCGCAGTTCGGAGGCATTCGGGAGTTCGTCGAGATGACGCAGGCCGAAATGATCCAGGAAATATTGCGTGGTCGCGTAGAGAAGGGGTCTCCCCGGAACATCGGCGCGACCGGAGATCTTTACCAGTCCCCGATCGAGAAGCGTCTGCATCACTCCGTCGACGGAGACTCCGCGCACCGCCTCCATATCCGCACGAGCTATCGGTTGACGGTAGGCGATGATGGCGAGTGTCTCGAGGGCGGAAGCACTCAGTCTGGTGGGCTTGGACTCGGGATAGAGGGCACGAAGCCATGGAGCGAATCCGGGAGCACTCGAGAGCAGCCAACCCGTTGCCGTCTCCCTGACCTGGTAGGCCCTTCCGGAGGCGGCCACCTCGGCTTGGAGTTCCTGCAGAGCCTCTTGAATTTCGCTCTCCCGGATTCTGGCGAAAGAGGTTGCCGCAGAATTCGGATCAGCAATCGCAGCGCTCTTGAGGTGGGTGAGCAACTCTTTGGGTGAAACTGCTTTCTGGGATGCGAACAGGATCGCCTCGATCACATGGGCGAGGCGAGGGACGACACCCTCCGGCACATCTGCGCCCAGGGCGTCAGCGGGAACAGCTTCGGGGAGTTCATGCGATGGGTCTGATTCTCCATCTCCGCTTAATTCGCCACTCACTTTGATTGAACCGTCACTGTCACCCATGCGAGCCTCTTCATTAGAACCCATCTTCTCGGGAAGCCCATCACCTTCATGCATCTCGGGATCACGTGGGGCATCCTCTGCCTGGATTGCTTCCGTCTTCTCTTTGCTGAGATTCTCCTCGCTCGTCCGTTTCTTGCGTGATTTTTGGTTCTTGCTCATGGGGTTTCTTGAAGATCTGGTTCCTCGGAAGTTTCAGCTTCGTTTTCTTCGCCCTCAAGGGTGCGATCCAACCAGATTTCACCGAATTGTTGCTCCTGACGCACGCGAAATTGTTTCATCCGGATGAGTTCCAAAATCGCCAAAAACGTCACGACAAGCTCAGAGCGGGTGGCAGCCATCCCAAAAAGCTCCTCAAAACGCATCGAGACGCCACGGTCGACAACCACCATGAGGTGGTTGATCCTGTCAGTGACGGTGAAGACCTCCCCGTGAATCTCTCCCTGCTTCTCCTCTGTGGGAAGCCGCCTGAGCGCTTTCTGGAAGGCATTGATAAGATCGAATATCCCGACATCGCCGATCATCATCGTCTCATCCAGCAGAGGGGCGTGCACTGGATCCAGGGAGACAGCTCTGGGGAAAAGCGCCGCCTGAAGGTCCTCCTGAGTGCGCAAGTGGGCGGCGGCTTCCTTGAACTTACGATACTCGATGAGCTGACGGATCAACTCCCAGCGAGGATCGTCCTCTTCTGTCTCCTCCTCGGGCATCTGCTGATCCTTTGGCAGAAGAGTGCGGCTTTTGATATAGAGAAGGTTCGCTGCCATGACGAGAAACTCGCCGGCAACCTCGATGTGAAGAACCTCAAAGGTCTCAATGTAAGCCAGATACTGCGTTGTGATCCGCTCGATGGAAATGTCGTAAATGTCTACCTCGTCCTTCTTAACGAGGTAGAGCAACAGATCAAGAGGCCCCTCAAAGGCCTCCAGCTGGACTTTGTATTCCGACTCCATCAATACCGGGAGCAGGAAACTTAACGGCGGTAGCCGTGGCGTTCAATTTCCCTGGCGACCTGGAGCTTGTGCTTCCCCTTTTCCTTGATCTTTGTCTTCCGCTTACGGAGTTGCTGGACGATTTTGTGGACTGTCTTGTCGATGGCGGAGTAGAGGTCATCCTCCGCGTCCTCCGCATGAAGATCTTTGCCTGGCATGGCAATGTGGATCTTGACCTGAAAGTCCTTTTTCTTGGAACGATGCTCGTCAAAGAGCAGTACGACATGGGCTGCCAGAATCTGATCCGTGTACTCCTCAAGGTGTTCGACTTTTTCAGCCACATGAGTATGGATGGCTGCGGTAAGGGTTATGTGACGAGGGCTAAGGTGGATTTGCATAGTGTTGTCTTTCTTGTTCCTTTTTACGGCCGGAAGCGGCGGTGCGCCACCAAAATGAGAACCATGTCCGAAGTCTCCTTATTTTTCCCCTTCATAAAAAGAGCTTATTGCGTGTACCAGCCCCGGAATATCGTGCTGGCTGGCCTCCACGTCGGGAATGAGGCCGAGACTCACCATCTCCTGGGTGGTCACGGGACCGATGCTGGCCGTCTTCATTCCGGCAGGCAGTGAGAGGCCCAGGGCCATGAAATGAGCGGCTGTCGAGGCGCTCGTGAAAGTGATCATGTCCGCCCCCTCTTCCCTGAAGCGCCTGATTCCACCCGAGACATCCTCCGTCTCGGGAACGGTCTGGTACACAGGCACGTCGTCCACGATCGCACCTAGATTCTCGAGTTCGACAGCCAGTATTTCGCGGGCCCCCGCGGCACGAGGCAGAAGCATCCGAAGGTTTTCGACATTCAGCTCCTTGAATGCTTTTAAAAGTGACTCTGCCACGAATTCCTCCGGGATCAGATCCACATCGTAGCGGTACTCACGTACCTTCTTTGCCGTGCCATTCCCTATGACGGCGATGCGCGCACCGCCGAGTTCGCGGGCATCTGTGTGCGAGGCAAAGAAGGCGTTGAAGAAGGCTTCCACCCCGTTGGGACTCGTGAATACGAGCCAATCATAGGCGCGCACATCCAGCATTGCCTCGATGAAGGGGGTCTTGTCTGCAGGAGGCTCGATCCGGATCGTCGGTATCTCGTAGGCGTCGGCGCCAAGTTCGCGGAGCGATGCCAGAAGGCCGCCCGACTGCTGCCTGCTACGGGTCACGGCGATGCGGCGACCGAACAGTGGCCGCCTCTCGAACCAACTGAGCGTATCACGCAAGTTCACGACATCCCCAAAAACCGCGACAGCCGGTGCCTTGAACTGCTTCTCCTCGGCGAGTGCCGCAATGGTTCCTAGCGTGCCGACAAGCGTCTGATGCCGACCCGTCGTCGCCCAGCGCACAAGAGCCACAGGCGTCGTCGCGGACATGCCCGCGGCGGCGAGTTCCCCGGTGATTGCGGCAAGGCGCTCGACCCCCATGAGCATGACCTTGGTTCCAGGAGCCAAGGCGATTGACTTGTAGTCGAGTCCAGAGGCCTTCTTTCCAGGCTCCTCGTGGCCGGTGAAGATGGTCAAGACAGCATTGCTGGCCCTGTGCGTGACTGGAATGCCCGCATAGGCAAGGCCGCCGATCGCCGAGGTGACTCCGGGGACGATTTCAAAACGAAGCCCCTCCGCCGAGAGTTCCCCGGCTTCCTCTCCACCACGACCGAAGAGGAAGGGATCCCCCCCCTTGAGACGTACAACCCGCTTTCCTTCACGGGTGTGTTTCACAATCAGTTCATTCGTCTGCTCCTGCGTGAGCGCGTGCCTTCCCGCTGTTTTTCCGGCATAGATCTTTTCGGCCTTTGGCGGTGCAAAGTTGAGAAATTCGGCGTTGCTCAGATAATCATAGATCACCACATCGGCACGCTCGAGGCACTCGCGTCCCCGCAAGGTCAGCAGACCTGGATCTCCGGGCCCAGCCCCGACAAGATAACAGACTCCTTCCGTTGTTTTTTCTGCAGATGTCTTCGTGGGTTTTGAGGATTTTGTGGTCGAGGATTTCATGCGGACAAAAGTTGGTCGGCGACCAGCCGCGCCACCCGGGAGGGAGACCTGGCGGAGGCGTAAGCGGAACGGAGAGATGTCACGGCGGACGGAATAAATACGGCCTTCAGGGAAATGCCTTCGTGGGATTCGGTGGCCAGAGCACCGAGGGCCATTTGGCACCCACCACCAAGATACCTGAGGACCAGACGCTCTGCCTCGACACATCGCGCGGTCATCCGATCATGCAGAATAGAGACTAATTCCTCTGCCCGGTCGCCGTGACGGGCCTCCACGGCAATAGCTCCTTGCCCTGGGGCCGGGAGCATCCATTCCAAGGACTCGAGCAGAAGGGTCGCACCTGCAAGCTGTAAGGATCCTTTTGAAACATCATGACCCAAACGCACCAATCCCGCAGCCGCCAGGATCGTTGCGTCGAATGCCTCTCCCTGCACGATCTTGGCGAGTCTCGTCGGGACATTTCCGCGGATCGGTACCAACTTCAGGTCGGGTCTGTGACGGCTCAGTAAGAGCATGCGTCGGGGGCTGCTGCTTCCAACGACAGCACCCACGGGAAGCCCCGCAACTCCCCCGTGGTGTCGTGAGACCAAGAGGTCTGCTGTAGAGGCACGGGGAAGGATCGCTGCGAGCGTGAGACCCGGAGGGGTCTCCACGGGAAGATCTTTGAGGCTGTGCACTGCAACATCGATTTCCTTGCGCAAGAGCGCCTCCTGAAGCTGTTTGGTGAAGAGGCCGGCTCCCTCGGCGGTCGGTTCATGGAGAGGCATCATTGTGCGGGCATCGCCCGTGGTGGTGATGATCTTCTGATTGATCAACAGCCCAGAATGAGCAGATTCAAGCGCCCCCCGGAAGAGTGCGGACTGGGCGAGGGCAAGGTCACTCCCGCGTGTGCCAAGGATGAGAGGACTTGAGGTCGGGCTCATGCCTTTTTTCCAAAGGGTGTTGCTTCAGGGCCATGGATGCTTCTCATCCAACTTAGGAAGCCTCCCACGTGCTGCTCAATCAGCGACTCGCAGCGATCCACCTCCTGACGCCGTACATCCAATGACTGGGAGGCTATCTGTTCCAGACTGTCGATATCATAGAGAAAGACTCCATCCATCTCATTGATGGATGGGTCGGCATCTCGGGGAACCGCCAGATCAATGACGAAGAGAGGAGCGCCGCGGCGAAGTTTCAGGAGAGGTTCCAGCTTCTCGGGCGTCAGGATCATGTGCGGTGCATTTGTCGAACTGATCAGGATGTCGATGTCAGCGAAGCCTTTCTCCCAGTGATCAAAATGAAGGGCCATGCCGCCGATTTCAGCCGCCAGTGCGGCCGCCCGTTCATAGGTCCGATTGGAAACAATGACGCTGCGCACTCCTCGTGACTGAAGGCTACGGGCGGTCCGCTCGCTGATCTCTCCCGCCCCGAGGATCATTACCCGGCGATCCACCAGCGACCCGAAGATCTTGCCGGCAAGTTCCACCGCGACGGACCCGATGGAAGTGGGGCCGCTTGTGATCTGGGTTGCCGTACGGACCGACTTGGCCACTCGAAAGGCATGCTGGAAGAGTTTGTGCAGCGGACGGGTCGCCGCGCCCGCCTCTGCGGCCGCAGCGTAAGCTTTTTTGACCTGTCCCAAGATCTCCGTCTCCCCGATTACCATCGAGTCAAGGCCACTTGCGACGCGGAAGAGATGTCTCACCGCATGAGGAGTGTCATGATGGTAGAGGGGCGCTTCAAGGCCGGCCCGGTCGGCAAGAATCAACCGAAATCCCTCCAGTGCCCTGAGGGGGCATAGACTGGAGGCGTACAACTCCACCCTGTTGCAGGTCGAGAGCATCACGGCGCCGGTAACTCCCTCGATCTCTCGGAGGCGGCCCAGCATGTCGCCCATCTCGGTTTCACGCACAGCAAAGCGCTCCCGCACGTCGATATGTGCCATGCGGTGGTTGAGGCCGGCGCAGAGGATGTTCATGCGTGAGCGGAGAGTTTTTCGATCACCGGCAGAAGAATCAGGGCCAGCAGGAAGGCAGCGGAGGTTGCGATGGCAAGCTGCCTTCCGGAAAGCAAACCCTGCTTTGAGCCCACAAGGATGCCCGCGTAGAGAAACCAGATGAGCAGTGAGAACCAGAACTTTCCGCCGGAGACCATGAGGCGGGCAATGAATCCCGCGGCAAAGCTGAGGGAAAGCAGTAGAAACCCTATCCAAACCAACCGCTTGATGGCTTCTGAGAGAATGCTGATCGGCGGAAGATGATGAAAGATCGGCGCTGGACGGCGGGACTTAAGCTGTCCCTCCTGAACCATAAACATGAACCCTGCCACGCAGGCAAGACCGTAGGCACCATAGGCCACTATCGAAAGAGCGGCATGCGTCTCAACCCAGGGATTGGGACGGAAAAATCCATGCCGTATTTCTCCCGGCAATAACAGGGCCACGATTTGGAGGAGAAGCACCATGGGTGCCGTGAAAGCCCCCATTAGAGAGAGCCGATAGGCTGGGCCGATCACCAGATAAATCAAGGCGATCGACCACGAGAGGAAGATCAGGATCTCCGCGAGATTGCCGATCGGACAGGCATGCTCTGCCGCCCCTCGCATCGAGAGATACCAACCTTGGGACAAGGCTCCCATCGCCATGGCGATGAAGTTGAACCTTCCCGGTTGGAACCGGCCCGCCCCCAGGGCAAAAAGGGTGTGACCGAAACTGAAGAGATAGCAAATAGTTGCCAGCAGGAGGGCGATGCGTTCCATGGCTTCAGGGAAGGCCTTTAGTTGGCCCCGTCGCGGGATCCCTTCCTCTCCACGAGGGCGTAAGCGTTGTGGTTGTGGATCGACTCGAAGTTCTCTGCCTCGACACGGTACCAGAGAATGTTTGCGTCCTCCTCGGATCGACCAGCGACATTCCTCACGAGATCCTCCACAAAGACGGGATTCGCATAGGCTCGCTCGGTCACGAACTTTTCATCTGGACGCTTGAGCAGGCTGTAGAGCTCAGAGCTTGCCGAGTCCTCGACCAAACGAATCATCTCCTCAATCCACATCGGCTTGGCACAGCGGACGGAGAAGGTCACATGCCCCCGCTGGTTATGCGCCCCGGATTCACTAATCGCCTTGGAGCAGGGACAGAGGGTGGTGACTGGGACCACCACCGTCACGATGAAATCCACCTTTCCCTTGGGCCCTCCGCTAAGTGTCGCACTGAAGCGAACCGTGTAGTCAAGAAGGCCGACTGATCCGGTGACCGGTGCGGGCTTTTCGAGAAAATAGGGGAACTCAAAGTCAACGTGCGCTTGATCACTCTCCAGCCTTTCGGAGAGTTGGACCAAGATATCCCTGATATTGCGCACATGCAGGACGGGACCATGCGAATTGAGCGCCTCGACAAAGCGACTCATGTGAGTTCCCTTGAAGTGGTGGGGGAGATCTACTGTCAGTTGAACCGTGGCGATCGTTCCCTGCTCAAGGTGATTCTTGTCGCGCACGCGGATCGGGTATCGGAGATCCTTGACCCCGACGCGGTCGATCGGAATCTGCCGGTCATCGGGAAGATTCTGGGTATCGGACAGATGGGCGGCGCACATGGAGAATGACGTTACAAGCTGGAAGGCGAAGGCTGAAGGCTAAAGAAAAGCACTGGGGATGATGCTCCGATTCTAGAAAAGTTCATGGCCAAGCACACTCAGGCAGTAGAGGGCGGCTGTTTCAGCTCGGAGAATCGTCGGGCCCAGCGTCACCGACCGGGCACCCGCTTGCTTCAGGAGGGTTAACTCCGCAGGTGTGAAGTCACCCTCCGGCCCCACAAGGATGGTAACGCTACTGGGCGATCCATTACTCTCAGCGGTATACTCCGCGAGCACTTCTTTGATCGTGCGGGCATCGGGATGAAGGGAAGCCAAGAGCAGCAGACCGGCTGCGGGCGACCGTCCAACGAACTGCTCCAGAGTCGAGGGGTTCGCAACTCGAGGCACACTGTTACGGCCACACTGCTTGCAGGCCTCGAGGGCAATCTGTTGCCAGCGCTCCATTTTGCGTTCGCCATCATCCGCGCTATCGAGCCGAACGACGGTTCGTGATGTCAGCAAAGGGACGATTTCCTCCACACCGAGCTCAACGCTCTTCTGCAGGATGAGATCCATGTTTTTCCCCTTGGGCACAGCTTGAGCGAGCGTAATGGCACATCGCAAGGGTGGAGTCTGGTGAGGGTTGCCGATCCGAAGAGCACAACGCTTGCGATGTACTTCCAGAAGCTCCGCCTCCGCGGCCGTGCCACAACCATCGAAGATCACGATCGTGTCGCCCACCCCAAGGCGCAGCACATCGGCGCAGTGATGGGAGTCCGGAATATCCAGTTCAGGGTGCTCCGAAATCCATCTCTCGGGTTCCAGATAAAAGCGGTGCGTGGACATTCAGGGGCGCCAATGTGCGAAATACTCCTTCACCGCTTCCTTCCATGGACGCGGCGTGATGCCGGTGAGCCTCGCAAATTTCGAGGCGTCGAGGGCCGTGTGCGGCGGACGCACGGCAACAAAGGCCTGCATGTCCGAAAGCTTCAATGGTGCAACGCTTGTTGTGAGAAGAGGAATGCCGTTCTTCTGAGCACACTCCATTGCATATTCGCCGTAGTCGCGCCAGGAGCAGGTTCCACTATTGCAGAGATGATAGATCCCACCGGGAAGCTCTGTTTTCAAAAATTCTCCTAACCAGAGCGCCATGTCCTCGGTGTAGGAGGGGGACGAGGTCTTGTCATGGACAGCGGCGGCCTCTGGGTTGCTCAGTGCGCGACGCACGATAGCATCCACAAAGCTTGGCTTGTCGGGCCCAAACACCCAGGAGACACGAACGACGCAGTGCAGCGGCGAAGCGATGAGGACTTCATGATCCCCCGCCAGCTTGGTCACTCCGTAATGACTCAAGGGATTGGCCTCATCCTCCTCGGCGTAGGGGCGATCGAGCATTCCATCAAAGACATAGTCGGTGCCGATATGAACGAGCCGGGCCCCTCGTTGCGCACAGAGCCGGGCGATTCGCCCAGGGGCCTCCGCATTAATCCGGGTAGCCAGCTCCCGATCCCGCTCGCAGCCATCGACGTCCGTGGCAGCTGCACAGTTCACAACAACATCCCCCGTTCCAAAATCATAGGATGCCAATCCCGCCTGGGCTTTCTCTGGATCGGAAAGATCGACCTCGGCACGGGTTAGGGGAATAATCTCCGCCTCCGTTGACTTACTCCATGATCGGGCCAGAGCGGAACCGAGCCTGCCGTTGGAGCCAAGGATGAGAATTTTCATGAGCTCAAGAATAGATTCAGTTCTTCATAATTCATAATCCATAATTCATTCTTTCTGCTATGCCTCCCACCTATCTCTGCCAACGCTGCACGGCCTGTTGCCGTTGGCCCGGTTTCGTACGGGTGACGGAAGATGAAATCGGTACGATCGCCGCCCATCTCGGGATGGAGGAAGATACCTTTATTCAGGATTATACTCGCCTGCGCCCGAACCGAGGTGGGTTGGCCCTGATCGACAGGGCGGATGGGGCCTGTTTTTTCCTAGAGGGGAACGAGTGCTCGATTCAGGCTGTGAAACCACAACAGTGCAAAGACTTTCCAAATGCGTGGAACTTCCCCGGTTGGCGGGATATCTGCAAAGCCATCGAGACACCCACGCCACCGGTCCGGGGAGAGGCATAATCTTGCCTGCAGGGATAACATCTTTGACCCGGCGCTCTCTCCTCTGTACATCCACAGGTTGTGGGTAAACGTTCACGCAAAAAAAATCCTATTCCTCAGTCCGTTCCCTCCTCCGGGCCTGAACGGATTTTTCAGGGCATGGCCGTCGCCCCGGGGATCTCGGAGGGGAAAGTGCTCATCCATTTCCAAGAGGAGGAATCGATCCCATTCCGGGACCTTCAGGATAATGAATTGGATGCAGAAGTTGCTCGTTTTGAGGCATCTCTGCTTGCAACACGTGGCGAGCTTCAGGCCCTCCAGGAACGCTTGGCCGAATCTGCCGGATCCGGTGATGCCGGCATTTTTGACGCCCACCTTCTGGTGCTTGAAGATCCCACACTAATCGATGAGGTCATCAAGGGTATAAGACGGGAAAAGCACAACGCCGAATTTGTCTTTCACGGCGTCTCCCACCGCTTCATCAAGACCCTTTCGGCTATCGAGGATCCATACCTGCGGGAAAGAGCCGTCGACCTGGAGGATGTTGCACGCCGCATCATCCGCCACATGCTGGGAAAATCAGGCCATCACATCACCGGACATGACAGGAGTCACATCATCGTGGCCGATGAGCTGACCCCCTCCGATACCGCAATGTTGAACCGTGACAATGTCGCTGGATTCGTCACGGAAAAGGGAAGCAAGACCTCCCACACGGCGATCATGGCGCGCTCCCTTGGGATTCCCGCGATCGTGGGACTGGAAGGGATCTGCTCCGATCTGGAGAACGGCTCCGTCGTCCTCATGGATGGATACAGCGGGAAGGTCTTCCTCAACCCGTCGCCGGAGACGCTCGCCCATTACCAGCAGCTTGCGCAGGAGAAGGAACACGTCGAGGCGGGACTTGAAACACTCCGCGAAAGCGACTCCTCCACCCTGGACGGGCGCCATATCACGCTGGCTGCCAATATCGAACTTCCCGAGGAGCTGGATGAGGTTTCTGCCTGTGGAGCCGACGGCATCGGCCTCTACCGGACAGAATTTCTCTATTTTAACAGAAGCACTCCACCCGATGAGGAGGAGCAGTTCGCTATCTACAAGCATGTTGCCGAGCGGATCAAGCCCGCTGCCGTGATCATCAGGACTCTCGACATCGGGGGTGACAAGCCTACAGAGTGCCTCGACCTTGCCCACGAGGAGAACCCGTTCCTTGGATGTCGTGCGATACGCTTCTGCCTGAACAATCCGGAGATTTTCAAGACCCAGCTGAGGGCCATCCTACGGGCGGGGGTGCATGGAAATCTAAAAATGATGTTCCCGATGATCTCCGGGCATGAGGAACTCCTCCACGCCAAGGCCTTGCTAGCGGAGTCAATCAAGGAACTGAGTGAACGGGGCATCACCTTCCAGGAGGATATGGATCTCGGGATCATGATCGAGGTGCCCAGTGCTGCAATCAGTGCAGACATTCTGGCCCGCGAAGTGAAGTTCTTCAGTATCGGGACCAATGATCTCCTACAGTACCTGATGGCCGTCGACAGGGGCAACGAACGGATCGCACATCTCCACGATGCGTCGAATCCAGCAGTTGTCCGCATACTCAAGACCATCATTGATGCAGCTCACGCAGAGGGGATCTGGGTCGGCGTCTGCGGGGAACTTGCAGGAGATATCGAATTCACGCCGCTCCTCATCGGACTCGGGATAGATGAACTCAGTGCCAGCGGAGTCCTTGTTCCCAGAGTAAAAAAGGCAATCCGAAGCCTCGACATGAAGGCTTGCCGCGAGGTGGTCGCCCAAGCCCTGTCCGCCCAGAGGGCCGCTGAAATTTATGCCTTCTCCACGGGGCTTGCTCGAACCCGTTACCCTGATCTCTTTTAAGCACCCATTGTTATCC